>Ga0187892_10000057_pt1 | contig 237379 bp, 265 predicted proteins | sample MA1701073metaG_FD_139345 | JGI IMG/M metagenome (GOLD analysis project Ga0187892, IMG submission 139345) | Bio-ooze microbial communities from a basaltic lava cave in the Kipuka Kanohina Cave System on the Island of Hawaii, USA - MA170107-3 metaG ... | reverse complement strand
ACTCGGTCACCCTTCGAACCTTCCTCGTACGCGGTCGGTTCGATGACGTCGTAAATGCTTTCATTTCTGAGCTCCTGACAAGGATCGAAGTCGACGACCCTGAGGCGATGGAAGAGGAGATCAAGAGCATCGTGTACTACGAACGCACGCAACACCTCTTTCACCAGGCACTGTCTGCAAATGACCGCCGGCGGGCCCATGACGTGGTACGTGCTGCAAATTGGTCGTCTGGTGCAGCAATGTCTGAACTGTCGAATTGGTACAAAGGAGAATGACAATGCTAGCGCGATTCATGCCAGGTGAGGAACTATCATGGCCAAGTTCGTTCTAGATTACTAGTAAACACGCCATGGTCGACCAAGCTCTGATCCACGCACTATTCGCGTTCATCGCGAGTGTTGGGATCCACGTGTCCGATGAGGACGTAGTCGTCACCTACGAATCATCTCAACGGATTGAGAGGCTGTACAAGCAACCTGCTGTCGCGATCTGTCTCCACGGACACGTAATGCTCGGACCAATGGTTGATCTCAAGACCGAGCTCGGTCGTTCAACGCTTGTTCACGAGCTCGTACATTACACACAGGACAAGTGCCCTCGAGCCAAAGCGAACGTGCTCGCGAAGCGAGAAGCAATCGCCTACGAGATCCAAAACAAGTACTTGGAGTCGATCGGATCGAAGTCGCGTGTGCCAAATCCGTTCTATATGGATCTGTTCACACCAGCACTGCGAGCAGAAGATGTGCTACCGTTTCGACCAGTGCAGCGAAAGGATGACTCTTTCTCTGAACGTGCTGAATAGACACGACCACACGGATTGTCAAATAGCCAGATCGCAAAGATCAACGTTGATGTGATCGTGAGGTTTGGCTATCATGTCAACATGAACGCACAGCAACGCCGAGCGTTAGTCCATTATGCTCTGCATGTAGAGGCGCAGATCAGTGAGTGGCGACGGGCTGAGTATGCAAAGATTCCCAATTCGACTACGCATTACGTCGCAGTAGTACGTGGAATTGAGCTTGAAGAAGCCCGCAAGCGTGACTCGTATCGAGGGTGTGGATTCTCGCACGCCAATTACGAGCCTTGGCATGCGCTCGTCGCGGATGCACTTTGGCGAAAAAACAGCAAAATTGATGCAATGAGAGCGTTACGAGTTGCATATCCACATACTTCGCTTCTTCAAGCGAAGTGGATAATTGATGAGGTCGAAGCATATTTCGATCATTTCGATCCGACGAAAGTCTCAACGTTGGCCAAGTTTGGCTTCTCATCAACCCTCAGTGAGAGGGACATCATAGATTCACTGAAATTGCTGCAGCCAGAGTGGACTAAAGATGACGGTTGACAATTTGCCAAACTTGTGTACAATGTCCTCATCAGTTGATCCAGGATAGATAGAAGATGAGCGCCCAACAACCGATCGTGACCAAAGAGAGCCTGCACCTGATGCTGGTCGCCGCTCCGAAAGAGAAGCAGATCCAGATTCTCGGGCGCGCATTGGTTGCGCTATTCGAGCGTCAAACCGAGAGCGAGCAAAGCACGAACAACACCCACCTCCACAACGGTGCGGGATTCAGCGGCGCTGATGCGAAGAGCGGTAGCTTGACCGCGAAGTACTTCCTCAAGCACAAGACTCTGCTCGACTGGCAGATCGAGAAGTGGATGCGAATTCGTGCGAAGAAGACTCGTGTGAATCCGACCGGAGATGTGGAAGGAACCGACCAAATCTTGTATCCTCGCATTTGTAAGTACGCCGATCAACTGAACGAGATCGCCGTCGCGAAAGCTACGAAAGGAGTACAAGCGTGAAGGTGAAGCTTCGGCAGGAGAACAGTGAATTCAGCGAGGTGCAAGGATGAGATACGTCATCTTCCACAAGGACAGTACTTTGCTTCTCGGCAAACGAGATGGCTACGCCACGGAGCGGGCGGCCAAAGCCGGGATGACACGCGAATGTGGCAAGCACCTTCTCGATCTCGCTCAGTACGATGTTGCCGAGGCGAAGCACTTCGCGCAGCACATCGAGAAGACGAAAACCGTGAAGAACCTGATCAGCGGCAAAGACGTCGTCATACCTGTCAACACGCCGCACTACTGCGATCCCAGCTGCGAATCATATTGGAGCATGTAGTTGCCAAATTTGAGCCCATCAGTGTATAATGGGCTCATCATCAGTTGGGAGAGACGTGATGCGTGAAGTGCAGATTCCGAAAGACAGCTACAAGCAGCTCATACTTGTCACGCGTTGGTACGATGCCATGCCGTTGGCGGAAGAGACGCCTGACTTCGGTGTCGGCGATCGGTTCCACGAGAACGTGCGCGACTTTCAGATGCAGATGGTCGACGACTCGACTGTGCTCACGGACGAAGATGAGCAGTATCTCAGCTACTTCGTCACGGAAGACGACGAGTTGCGTGGCGTGATCTGAACAACGACGGCGAAGAAGTCGAAATCGTGAAGTTCGTCGCAGGGGAGTAAGATGAAGATCATCCAGAAGGAGCGACTAGCCTGCGAGAAACGGACGGCTGGCGAGATGTAAGTTGCCAACTAAGTCCGATCGGCGTACAATACCCTATCAGTGTGACAACAGGAGCTTGAAGTGGATTTCTTCAGATCGGACATGTTCGCAGTGATGATCTGGTCGTTCAATTTGCTCCTGGTTAGTGGCTGCCTCATCAACACGATCGTCAAGCAGCGGTTCAATCAAGTCGCAGGATGGCAGCTGGTGTGCATGTGGATCATCGGAATACATCTGATGCGGCTCGTTGCGACGTACAAACCTTTCATTAAATTGGGACAACAATGAAACCAACCGCGCAAGACGCAGTCGAGTACCTGAATCGGGTGGCGCCGGAGCGTAAGTGGAGCCATCGTGACGGAATGATCTTCGAGGAGTTCGAACACGAGCCGATCCTGTTCGCGCACGCCGAAGAGTTGCACTGGATGAAGTACAAAGCGATCGGCGCCCGTGGTACCAAGTTATGGACCTTCGAAGGAGCTCCCATGAACGTGACGAATACCGACCAACAGCAGCTCGACTCGCTGCTCACCAGCAAGTGGCTGTGCGAGGTGTTCACTCCGAAAGCGGAAGCTGAGGCCGATGCGCACCCTGTCGAAGACAAGCCCAAGAGCAAGACCGAGCGCGCGAAGGAACTCGTACGGGCCAACCCGACGATGAGCAACAAGGACTTGACCACTCTGTTCCAGAAAGAACTCGGCATGACGGAAGCCGGCGCCCGCACGTACGTGTACAATGCGCGCAAGGCGAAGTAGTATGGAACGGATCGTCAACACAATCGTGCTCGCGCTTGCGGCGTTTGTCTTGGTTGGGGCGCTGTGCTTGATCTTGATGCCTCGAGCGCATGCGGACGGGGAGATCCCCACCGGCCTGGTGAACGAGTGTGGCGTGACCGGGCTGACCGCAAACCACGTCGTGCAGTGGAAAAGCAAGGGGCATTCTCGTGACATCACGCTAGTCGCGTTTGACCTGCTGTGGATGTCGACAACGGAAGCTGAGTTCGTCGAGAGCGACATCCTGGGCCCAGTCGTGCAAGCATGGTTCAACAAGATCGGCGAAGAAGGGCTGTGGGACTTCGTCCTGCGAGTGTACGACGAATACAGCGACCCAGCGACAGCGTTCCAGAAAGAACGACTAGCCTGCGAGAAACGGACGGCTGGCGAGATGTAGTTGCCAACTAAGTCCGATCGGCGTACAATACCCCAACTGGAACAAGGAATAAACAAATGAAAGCAGCAATGATCATTGCCATCACCATCCTTCTGGCTGGCTGTGCCATGTCCCAGATCACGCTGAAGGCGGATGATGGCACATCGAAGTGTTAGGCGAAGGCCGTCGGCCTGTTCGCCTCCAGCATGGCGAACTCGAAGTTCGGCAGCTGCCTGGAGCGCACCCACCAGCAGCCGGCCGAGTAATGACACGGATCGTTCTGAAAGGCAACGCCACCGGCACAGGGAGCAGTGTACGAAGGATGATCACTGGTATTGACATCAAGACCGCTGGCCGTTGGCCGCAAGGTCTAAGCATCGGGCTCCCCTAAACGTTTGACAACAAACGAAGTCCTCTAAGGCGTAGGCGAAAGGAAATCTTTGAGGTGGCGATGCTCGGCGCCGGTGTAATATAGGTTTGGTGTTTGTCAAAACCGCCGTTGAAATTTTTTAAGCCGAAAATTCACCCAAAAGCAATTCCACAAAAAAATCTAAATAAGTTTTTTGGGGAGTAATTATTATGAAATGTGTACAATGTGAATGTGTTGATCGACAGCAATTTTACAAAAGCAACAAATCTCGATGCAAACAATGTACGATCGATAAAGTAAAACGTCGATACGACGGTCTATCGGAAGAAGCCAAAACAGAATATCGCAATCGTTCAAGTCGCTGGCAAGATGAAAATATCTTCCAGTATAGGTATCTACAAGCAAGAGAACGCGCAATGGCGGCCAATCTCCCATGCACTATTGATAAGCAACATCTAGAGCAATTGTTCGAGATGCAAAATGGTCGGTGTTTCTATAGCGGAGAGTCAATGACCCGGCAGCGGAATGGAGGAATGAGCATTTGTGTTGATCGCAAAGATAACACACTCGGTTATGTTCCAGAAAATGTTGTTCTGTGTTGTGCTCAAATTAACACGATGAAATCGGGATTGACAACCAAGGAGTTTTCTCAGATAATCGAACGAATCTTCCATACTTTTGTGAAACACAATGAGACAAGCACGACAAATTGACGCACTAAAACATCGACTATACGTCCAACCAAATTTTTCCGAAAAAGACGTTCCGGAATTAGGGTACCAAATCATCTAGTGATTTTTGTACAAAGATTAGTTATCGTAAGATTTTTAGTAGATCACAAGGTTTTTTGTATGTTTACAGGATACAAGGAACAAAATCAAGAGATCTATGATTGCTTCTTTCGTGTGATGTTGGAAGGCGCATGATTACACTTTTCATGATCACAATCGGAATCACGCACGTTAGCTTCTTGCAACAGGCTGACTTCAACACAGCAAAGTTCTGTCACAGTGAAGCACAGGTGCGCAACGAGCGGAACATCGACACAGGGCGATATCACATCTGCTTGACGCAAAAGGAAGTTGCAGCGATCAAAGCAAATGGCGGTCGAGTAAACTTTCACTATCAGAAAGGTTCTGCCTTTGCACGTTCGAACAAGTAGTTTTGACCCTAATAGTACTGTACAATGAAATTTCAGTTTGACCAACTTACAAGGGGATTGTGATGGACATTATGATTGCCTCGCTGCTAAATTGGTTGGTTGAAAACACTGATCTCCCACAGCGAGACACGATGCCTCACGTCGTTGTTGTCGATCAAGTGATTTTGCAAACAATTGCCAATGAACACCACAGGAAAGTTTATGCGGTGTGTTACGGTGGTGATGTTGTTATTGGCAAAGATATAGATCAATCAGACATTGTTGGTAGATCGATTGTTGTTCATGAGCTGGTTCACTGGCGCCAAACTCTGTGCCAAGGTGTTGCAACTATTGAAGAAAGAGACAAGCTGGAGGGAGAGGCTATCATTATCCAGAACTACTTCTTGCGTGAAAAAGGGTCGAACGTCCAGTTTCGGACGAATGGAAATTTTGCCCGCCTACGGGTTAAAAAACCGGAAACAAAGTGTGGTTATCATTGTGGGAGTTAAAAATGTGTGGCGTAAATTGGTGTGAACTTGCCAACATTGCTGGCGTAATTGCAGTAACCGTTATGATCATTGTCTATAATCTCAACTAGTTTCATCGATCGACCCGCTGTCGAAACCAGCGGCGACGTCGTTAAGAAATCGTTCACGATCAAAGCGACGTCAAAGGCATTCCAGATCGTCTGATCCAAAATTGGTAGCCAACAGTGTGTGCGTTGTGGAATGCTGATAAAAATTCGTCGGCGTGTGGTGAGTGTTTCCAGTAATACAGCGTGTACGAAAGCACGTCAGGTATCTCGTCTTGATATTCAAGAAATTCAGCCATATCATAATATTCAACTTTTGGTATCTTTGCTGCAATCCGTTCCCATTCGCGGTGCCAGTCTCTGTTGGCTTGTTCCGGATCAGATGATTCGTGCTTATTGTATTCGTGCGCCATCTGATCATAGATCGTCAACGCAGCATCAACATAATGGTTGTACAGATGAATGTACGAACGACGAATAATGCCAGTAATTTCATTGAGTTTCATGAGTATATAGTTGTTCGATAACGTCCGCGGTTAGTTTTGCTTTCAGTCTGTCATCAAGGAATGTTGCGTTGCGAAGAAGTTCGTGTGCTCGAGCCGTTGCAGCATCTCGATCAAGTCCACGAATCGCCTGTGGCCCAAGCACGTCAAATAGTTTGCTTCGAAGTTCGGCATATGACTGGATCGATCGTGAACGGACATCGACAATTTCTTGTAGCAACATAGTTGTTTCCTCAGAGGTTCCACGTATTTACCTTGAATTGTTGTCATACCCCTTTGTTATTGCGTACGGTAGAAAACTGTTGAATTCAAACCAAGTTAGGAGGCACTGCCTGTGAGTAACTTGTTCGCGTTAGCCGACGTTAACGGCCGATTGTACCTCGAAGATGGTAAGCCTGTGTTCTTCACGAAGAAGCCTGACGCAAAAATCAAGCGTCGCTCTCTCAACAAGAAGGACAAGGATGGGAAAGAAGTTCTTGACTGGGTCGTCACTCGTGGTCCGGATCATTGGCTTGGCCCTCGTAAGAGTGGCTACACGCCAAAGCGTGGCCCTGGAAAGAAGAAGGTGCGAAATCACCTGTTGTGATGTGTGTGAAAGCGAAAACGTCGCTTATATTTCCGCTAAATGTGACGACAGGTGCCATATCGTCAAGCCTGTCCTTGACGAATATCATTTCAAGATCGATGTTGAGTACATAGAGGAATACGTTCCCCATGATCTTGGAATTGGTGGTGGTGATTACGTCAAGTTTCACTTTTGTCTTGATTGTCGCTCGATTGTTGGCGACTTTCCAGGAGCGGAGAAACGAGGATGAAGTACTACATCGGTGATGTCATTCGTGTTCAAGTTGGCACTCGTACGTTCGAGACAATAATCGACGACTACGGTGTACAACGATTCCGCGAGAACGGAGTTCTTCGTGTTGTGTGTGACCGATGGTATCGTGACTGGGACGATTACACCTCTCATGATTGTCCTGAACCGATGGGACTGAATATGCTCGCTCGCATGTATTACCAAGAGATGTTCTCTCAAGACGACTACTTGACCTTTTGCACAATGTTAGGGTACAGTGTATGTGGTCTTGCAGAGTTGTCATTCTTCCAAGACCTTGAAATCACCAATCCATTATGGGACGATCAAGAACACTTGTTTGTTCCGAGGAAAAGAGATGAGACTCCTGATCTCAAACAGAAATGCAATTCGCGAAGTCAGTCCGAAATCGGAGGGGCTGGGGCGGACTGTACTCATCCGGATCACCTCGTACAAGAACTTTAAGCCGCTGAAGTTTCGCGAAGAGTTCGAAGACATCCTTTACCGCAAGTTTGCGGACGTTGAGGATAATGACGATCTGATGCGTTGGGCGTCTGGCAACGGTCTGAGAGAGTTCATTCAGCCAATTACTGAATGGGAAGCACAGACAATTGTTGACTTCGTCCGCCAACATGCTGACAAAGATTGTCTGATTGTCCATTGCGACGCTGGATACTCACGTTCACCAGCTGTTGCTTTAGCTGCAGGAGACATTCTTGGCCTTGTTGACGAAACTCGTCGAATTCGTGAGTTTGCTGCACAAGGTGTGTATCAGCCAAATCGAACCGTGTATAATCGGATCACTGAGATGGCTGGCCTTCGCGCTAAACGTCAAGAGGATCTTGAAGCAGCGTTTAAGGATCTCCCTGATGAAAATGTGTGAAGTGATTTACAACACCGAGCAGAAAATCCGAGCACACTGGAAGTTCTGTGACGCTTTGCGCGAGGTCGGGATCAACACCTCAGACTCAAAAGTTGTTAACGCGATTCGTACGGCGCTTGATGAAGGCGCCGTGATTCGCGCAGCATTTGACGAGTATAAGAAAACATGCGTTGACGTTCCCCTAGAGAACGACTAAGTTGAATCGATACTTAGGAGATCAACGATGAAAGCAACACTTGGCTTGGTTTTTGCGCTGGCTTTGCTCGTCAGTGGATGTACGGATAACAACATGGCGCGCTTTGGGGGCACGGCAAGTCTTAACAAACCAGATCCGAGTTGGCAACTGATCAACATCACATGGAAGGAGCAGTCGCTATGGACCCTGTGGTACGAACCATCAAGTGGAAAATGCTACTTCAAAGAAGACTCGCCGTATGGAGTTGCACAAGGGACAGTTGTCGTCGAGCAGTGCATGCTGTTTGCACGATAATCACCACACTGTTTTCAACGGTATGTTTTGCAGGGCCACAAATCGAGCAGATCGTTGTTCCGCCTGTTCCAATTGATCTCGAGTTGGTGAACAGACTATGGGAGTACGGAAAGAAGCGTGTTGGTGCTCCAGACGATCTTCCTCCCCCACCAATCACACTCGATTGGGAAGTGCCGCGAATCGCTCGGATGGCAATGCAATATCCAACGGTACAGGAGCCAAACTATCCGATTCAAATCAGCATTGCTCCGCGAGTAGTTGACATGGAAGATCGTCTGCTTGTGACGTGGGCGATTGGACATGAGATAACGCATTACTTGTTTCTCATGCGAGAGTTCGACTGGAATCACAAACAGGCGACCTACAACCCAACGCGCAAACACCACTGCGATCCAGAATTCAAAGACATTACAAAAGGTATGGGTGAAGTGCTGTGGAACGTTTATCACAGCACCGATTTTATCATGAAGGTCCGTGATGAAATCGTCAAGTCATGTGCCAACTTCCCTCAACAATAGTGTTCAGAGTTGGTTGGGTGAAATGGTTGATGTATACTGAAAGTCAACCTATGAGGGTAACATGAAATCTCAGTCGTTGCATTTTCGTCTTGCAAGCACATACGGTCCTCTTCATTATAGTTGTATCAGAACCCTTTCAAAGTTAAAAACAAGAAGAAACAATCGTTTCCCGCGCTTGTGTGGCGAAGCTGGAAAGACAGAGTATGTTTCAAAGTGAAATTCGAGGACTAAATGGACAAGACTGATCTTGATGCTGTTGTTAGTGCGCTTAAAACTCAATTCCCAGGAATGACAATGACTGTCCTCGGAGGAACAGAGGTCGGTGAGATCGAACAACTTGCTCTCAACCTCCACAAAGCGTTAGCTGCGTTGATCGACGATAACAACAATGTAATCATTGCACCGTCGCCTACTGGCGTGAGTGTTCGTGTTGAAGATCCTGAGAAGATCACTGTGTACTTTCTTCCGCAACTTCGCATTGCAGATTTTAACGAACGGCTAAAGGGAACCTACGAGCCACTCGAACGTGCAAACGCTCTCAATTCGAACAAAATGTACCTTGTTGGAGTTGCTGTTGAGCGAGTTCTTCGCGACAACTATCTTGTTTTTGAAGGACCGAAAACGGAGGTCATGTGAGTCAAGAAACGAAGGTTGTTTTTCAACCGACAGCAGAATTGACGCTCGTTGAAGAATACCAAATGTTGAAGCGAGATCTGGAACAAGGGCAACTATCGGGAATTTTAGACGACACCGAGGTCGCTGAAATTGACGGTTGGCTTCGAGAGATTTGGACAAAGATGTCTGTTCAAGATCGTCACAAAGTGTTAATGGAGGAAAAATGAGAACAATCATTGCCATGGTTCTCATGTTCTCGACGGCGTCTGCTGAGGACCTCGAAGTTTATCCGGACAATCTCGGGCCACCCGAAACGCTGTTTGCGTGTCGTCCAGCACCAACAATGATCGAAGATCTGATCTACAATTGTGCAGCATGTCTTCACTATCGCGACAGTTCACGAACGTTCAATACGTGTACGGATTGAACTGGAGGTAATATGCGAGGCCACTTCAACAAACTCAAACTGACGTTGCGTTACTGGATGCTCGGACGGCAGTGGTACACAGCAATCAAGGCTCTTGAATATGGAGCAGAGATACATGTTGGATTTCGCAAAGACAGAGTTACGCCCGAATTCGAACATCAGATTCGAATTGCTCACTATTTGCGAACGATTCACACATCGCTTCTTTGGCCACAGGAAACTGTTGCGTCGGCACTTCTGCACGACGTTGTTGAGGATCATCCTGTGCCGCTCGATGCTATCTACAAAATGTTTGGCGACAGAATTGGAGCTAGCGTTGACTTGTTGACGAAAACGAAAGGGAAATCAAATACTGAATACTATGCTGCAATGGCTACCGATCCAATTGCTTCGGTTTGTAAAGGCGCAGATCGAATCCACAATGTCCAAACAATGGTTGGAGTATTCTCACCAGAGAAACAAACAAACTATTGTGATGAAGTGGAAGAGTACATTCTTCCAATGTTGCGCATTGCTCGACGACAATTTCCACAACAAGAGCCGGCATACGAAAACATCAAACACGTGTTGATGTCACAAGTTGAACTTGTGCGCGCATTACATCAACCACCTACTCAACCGTTCTGAGGATAATCATGGACTACAATTATGGAAAAGAGCCTACCGCTGTTGTGAAGATATTGCTCGGCGTTATTGCCGTACTGATTGTCATCGCCGTCGTGGCAGTGATCGTATGATTTGGGCCAAAGTTTGGACCACCTGGGCGTGGTGGACAACCAAGAACCATCCAGACTACATTGAAGTGTATTCAATGAATGAGCTAGAAGAACGTCTGACGCAAATCGATCAAGATCATTCATACTCCGACAAGTACAGAGGCACTGAGTACGAAATCATTGATCATCCTCCTGTGAATATTCTGCGTACAAAAATCCAGCACGCATTGGAAAACGCAGTGTGTGAACAGGCTCGTGCGTTACGTTTCAAGCAGGAGCTGGATCGCCTGCTTGACAAACTTGAAAAGCCGTCGTAGTATTTCATAAAGGAGACTTTACCTATGAAAACCCTACTTGCCGTGCTTGCTCTCGTTCCAACTTTCACGTTTGCAGCGAACCACGACCCAATCGTCAACAACGAAACATATACGCCACACGTGTACGTTCTTGTCAATTCTGAAGGAAAGCGTCTGATCACAAACGTCAAGCCATTCCCAGCAGGTTACGTCATCGTCCAAGAGTACAAAGACGGTGCTGTTCTCAAGAAAGACGACAAGTAAATCACGTAAATAGGTTCATCGAAAGGTGAACCTATGAAACTACATTCGTTCCAACGTGAACGCAATGAACATCAAGAACGTGAGAAGCTTTTGTCGGATTACCGACAAGCTGCTATTCGATTAGCTCAGGCAAGGAAACGGGTCAACTATTACGCCGCAATGCGTGAAGATCCGGCTAACGCTCGTGTGGCAACTACACATTATGACCACGCGGCGGCCATCCTGCTTCAGCTTGAGGTTGACATGCAAGACATGCATCTGCGTGCTCTTGAGTTAGGAGTGAAACTTGATGGAGACGCAGCGTGATGCTCTGGTTCAGTATTTGATCCTGAAAACAGTCCTCGAACAATATGAACAAGGCGAGCGTGTGTTTTGTCTTGGACAACTTTTGCTCGATCTTGGTCTTACTCCGGACGACAAAGATTGGGATACACTTTTTGAAATCACAGACAAGCTTCTTGCCCACAAAGACGACGTTCTTGCTGGGTTGGAAGCCCATGCAACCGCATCTGTACACTGATCTTTCGTATTTTACCCCGTTGGTTGACTAAATATCTCCTGAGAACAAGGAGAAAGCTATGAGCATCCTGAAAGAACTGCTGGACATCAACGAAAAGCAGGAACAATTGGTAGAAGCTGCAAAAAAGAAAGCAAAGAAAGCACCAAAGAAAAAAGCTAAGCGTGGTGGCAAGGCTGCAGCAAAAGTTACTCTCACCAAGAAGGATGTTCCATTCATGAAAGAACCAAAAGAGCCATCTTACGTCGCTGGCAACATGTGGTTCGATATGACAAAATCTGGTAAGCGTGCAGGGGACAAATAATGTTGCTTGAACACGTTCTTACAGAAGGCAAGCGCAAGAAGAAACATTCGAAGCGTAGGAAGCCAAAAGTCCTAACATTTGCTTCACGACGTAAGAAGTCACGCACAGGTACGTTCTATGGCTTTGGTGGCTTTGGTGGCTTTGGCGGTTACTACTGGGGCATGCCAGGTGGTAGTAATGGCAGTGGCAATGGTGGTAACGGTGGTGGTGATGGCGGAGGCGGTGGCGAATAGTGGTAAGTAAATTACGTAATTATGTGGTCACCTGATTCAAAACTTTGAGTGCCAAGATCCGGAAACACGCGTGTTGTACCAACAATTTCGTGTTCGAAGGACGTCAGCGTCAGTGATGCTCCTGGCGACGCGACATGAATGATCGTTGGTGTATTCACCTCAAACGTTTGTAGGAACAGTTCAGCTGTTTCCACAGAAATGATTTCGGGATAGAGCACGGCAGCATCGTAACTAACCAAAACCAGACTGCCTACAACAGCAAGGACTCTATCGTCGATCTTAGCTTGTGGGGAAGTCAAAGCAAGTGTAGCTAGGTCAGGTGCGACTAGATCATCGATTAAAGCGTTAAAAGTTCCTAAGCTTAACGCTGCAGGTACCGGGACGGAAACAATTCCGCCGACAACAGCGGCAAACGAGTTAAGAGTCAAGGCCGCCGTATCAGGCGAAACGAGATCATCAATCTTTGCGTCTTGTGGTTGAAGCTGCAAAACAGCAAGTGTGACTAATTCCGGAGTTGTAACTTCAAACGACGTCAGAGTTAAGCTAGCCATGTCAACAGCGATCGACGAAATCACGTTATGCTCTTCAGTGGAAAAGCTTAACTCGGCTGTCGATGGAATCGTATATTGATCCAAAGCAGCCTGACTACTTCCTTCGTAGTAGACCGTAATGTCAACGCCGTCAATAAACAGTGATGGTAACAATGGAGCTAGTGCCACAGCACGAATTTGCACGCCAAATTCGTTGTCGTTTATTTCTGCCGGCGTCCAAGTTGTCCCCCACAAATCAGCGGTACTGCCAAAACGGGCCGGTGGGGTCGCGCTTGTTGTTCGAGGTGGGAGCGCACTGGTTGGATCGGCTTTATTTGATCCAACTGGGATTCCGTTCTTTAATAGTTGAATCGTTTCAAAGGCTACTTCACAACGACCAACGATTCGGTAGTTAATCGCAAGGACGATTCCTTTAATCGTTGTATTGACAGGAATGTCGAGAACGAAGTTGTCTAGCTTGAAGTAATCATTGTCCGTTGCAACAGCACGGATAATTGATGTGGAGGTGAAGACGGTTTCTTCCCCGTGCCACAATGAACTGATATGTGCATGGCGCGGTTGCGTCGTCGCTTGCGCAATTACAGTCATTTCTTGCCCCCAGCAAGATTATGACAGCGCGAAGATGCCCGACGCGCTCCATTGAATTACTAGATCACCGCTCACGTTGCCTTTATCGGTAACGAAGTTCAAATAACCGATAAGAGGACTTGTTGCTGCAACGCCTGTGTCTTTGTACATGACGCCGTAACGTGCATTCGAGAATCCTGCAAGGCTCTGCAACCATGTTGCATCAGCCGCATCAAACGTGACCACGCTACCTGCCAAAACAACTGTTTTTGAGGCAAGTGCAACACCACCGGCAACGTAATTCGTTCCAGCAACTTCGTTGGTAACGTCATCTTTGAAATCGTGCGTGGCTACGTTCGGAACATATGCGCTTGATACCAACATGACCTTGATTGTGTCGGTGTCGAAATCTATAACAGCATCGCCATCGATTTGGTTTTCTTTGAACTTGTTGTAAAACGTGATTGCGGCCATAGGGTTACTCCTTTTCAAGTATTTATGGGTTACTATGTTGTTGACCTAAATTTGATAGTCCAGTAACATGGCGACTTCCATACATGGAGTTCACTATGCGTGCCTACTTCTTCTGCAACTTCTACCTGTCGTCAATTCAGCAAGGGATTCAGTCCGCGCACTGCCTGCATGAGTTGTTCGTGAAATATCCAATTAACCACGACGAAGCGTCGGCGTTGTTATGGGAGTGGGCAACGAGTCACAAGACAATGATCGTGTTGAACGGTGGTAATTCCGCCGATCTAAACAACATGGTTGTGTCACTTGAAAAGTTGGCAAACGAAGCTCAAATTCCTTTCACGTCGTTCAGTGAAGACGAACAGTCACTCAACCGAGCGATTACTTGCGTGGGAATGGTTCTACCGGAACGGCTGTACGAAGCCGCTGCGCTTGTACGCAAACCAGAGACGGTGGTAATCACAAGACATGCGGGATCCAATCGCCACAATGTCATCGTTGTTCCGACAAACGGTGAAACCCGACTGCTGTCCGTGGGCGAGGGCGTATTCACATTCGCTGAATTTGCTCTGATCCAAGCGGTGAACGCCGCCAGCTTGGCTCACTAAATACAGATATGGATCTCATAAATACAGATATGGATCTCATAACATTTACACCTACCTCTGTTAACAAAATCAAGGAAGTGATCGCCGAAGAAGGGGATCCTTCCTTGATGCTTCGCGTGTTCGTTCAAGGCGGAGGCTGTTCCGGCTTCCAGTATGGATTCACGCTCGATAAAGAGATCGCTGACGACGATACCGTGATCGAAAAGGACGGCGTGAAGTTCTTGGTTGATCCGATGAGCTTTCAATATCTTCTTGGTGCCACTATTGAGTATCTTGAAGATCTCAATGGCGCTCAATTCACTATTCACAATCCGAATGCTACTTCAACATGTGGATGCGGGTCCTCCTTCTCCGCATAGGGTCCAAGCGGTATCAAATTTTGTATTCCAAATCTTACGATAACATATAACCGTCAAAACGATACGAACTGCTTGACATTTAACTTCTGACAGGTATTTGCAACCCAGTCGTAATGCTTCGTTGTTGCGTGGACTCTCTTTTCGCGTTGATGAGAAGATGTACCGTTGCTGCGTGGTTTGATGCGAGTGTGGACAGTAGGTTGTTTCGTCACTTGTCAGTCCTCGTGTTAAGTGGTACAATCGTATTTACATATAAAATCGATAATGGGGAGAAACAATGTCTAACGCCTTGACAACAGTGTATTGTAAAGTTCAATTCGAAGCCATCCACAGTTGGCCGCAATAAGGATATCAATAAAATGAAACAAAATTTGAATCAAACTGCTTTTGTAAGAAATAGAACGACATTGAGTACTCGCATTATAGTTCGCTTTCAGGTAGAAGGACTTCATTGCTGGACAAACTGCGATATTGATGAAGTAATGTATTTGAAGAACTTGCACAGACATCAGTTCTTTGTAATAGCAACAAAATCCGTTTATCATAATGATAGGGACATTGAATTTATCAAATTGGCACATCAAATGAAGAAGTTTTTACATAAGAGATATTTTTCGAAAGAGTACCAGTGTTTGCTGTTTGGCTCCCAGAGCTGTGAAATGCTTGCCACTGAACTGTTGAAACAGTTCAAACTTGATACGTGTGAAGTAAACGAGGACGGTGAAGGTGGTGCTGTAGTTGAATGCTAATGAAACTAGGCGAACTAGCTCACCCAGCAGGAACAGTTGTGATGAAAGACACTCAAGCAAGAATCGAAAGGTGGAAAGAACGTGATCGAGTACGTAATTAAAGATTTGACAACAGTTGAGACAGGAATTGTTGTTCACGGCGTTAACTGTCAAGGACGAATGGGCTCTGGTGTTGCACTAGCGATCCGGAACAAGTGGCCAGAGGTGTACGACCGTTACCGTGCCGTTGATCAAAACATCGAAACCGATAAAAAAGCAAGCCTGCTCGGAAGTTTCCATTTTATCAAAGTTGCCCCAAACTTGTTCGTTGGAAATCTCTACACGCAAGTGTACTACGGCAATGATGGAAAACGTTACGCAAACTGCGACGCGATCAAACAAACTCTATTCGGTACCGCAGCATTTGCCGATGCTCATCAACTTCCTGTATCCATGCCGCGTCTTGGCTGCGGTCTTGGTGGACTTATATGGGACATTGATGTAGGTCCACTACTTGAAGACATTGCAAATCGATATGAGAAGGTTACCTTCTACGTGTGCGATTTGAAATGAGCGATTTCTTCACCTTTGGCGCGATCCTTGACACTGCTCCTGGCAAGCAAACAATCCTGGCGTGTAAGGATATCAGCCGCAAATCGATCTCTATGTGGAAGCAGCACGAGGATGATTTCGGACGAATCATCTTCCGAATCAAACACAAGACAGACAAACTCGACGTGCTAGTCTACACGAGTTTGGATCAAAAAGACGTCGAACTCAAGGCAATTGTTTTGTACACTCAGTGGCAGATTGACAATACCCCGTTGTCCCTTGAATGATATTTCTGTAACATCCCTAAATAGTTTGTTAGTTTCGTAAAACTAACTGGTGGAGGCGGCAGACCCGAATTCGCTTTACACTCTCCTTAAATAGGAGAATTTGCTGTTTCTTCACGCTGGTTCATAGCGTTTGAGAAACTTAGGCAAGAAATTGAAAAGTGTGTAGTCTTATGTGCAATTTGTCATTACATGCTGGAATATGGACCTTGGGGGATTAAGCTAGTGGGAAACTGACGCCTTTGCACGGCGTACTCGAGAGTTCGACTCTCTCATCCTCCACCAAACAACAATGGACCTCCTAGGGTGAAGTAAGACACGTCCTTAGCGAACGGACGAAAAAGTCGGTAACGGCTATATCCGTAAGCAAAACGTCCACAAATCATTGATCCTGATTTGGTTGTTGTTTGAAACTCTTGAAACAAGCGAAGGTAGATCGAAAGTGCACAAGTAGATCGCTACGATTGGGAGCCTAAGCCGCTGCAGTACACGCTGTGAATTTCAAGAACGTTTCGGCGATTAGGTCAGCCTGGTAGACTGCTTGCTTTGGGAGCAAGAGGCCGGAGGTTCAAATCCTCCATCGCCGACCATATTCATGCAAAAGAGGCGTCAAATGGTGACGCAAGATCAAAACACGGTCAAATGCCACCAATGTGGCCACGTTGGAGAACTAATCAAGAAGATGTGGTGCTTCATTTGTTCGAAGTGCCGTGTGGTACTTAAGTATGGCCAATAACGTTCGTCGAACGTTTCGTTTTGAAGGAACAGGTCGTACAATAGAGATCTCAAGGTTTACGATTCTAAAGATCCAGAATGAATTTCTCCACTTCGACCCACTTGCCGACGGAACGTGGCGCCTAACAGTGTCTGAAGGTCTTCTGCCTGATCTTCAGAAATCGCAGGCTCTAACAATTATTCGAGAAGATAATGGACCAACCAACGCTTCGTGAGCGATACGAAGAAAACACACGATGAAGTACCTAGCAACGAACCTTGATTTTGAAGAGGACCAACTCGTCCTTGACAACGTCGATTGTCTGTTGACAGCAAAAAAGCGCCTGATTGCATTGTTTGGCTTTACAGTAATGGAAGGTCGAAACGGCATGTATTGTGTGCCTTGTGACGATGACGGACGACCACAAGAAGGAGCTGGTTTCCGTCTAGACAGCACTACTGTTAACGCCGCGTTTGACGAGTTGCTTGAAAAAACTCGATACGCTGTTGTCGAACTTCATTGACCCTTGTAGGATACAATCCCTCAACTCAAGGAGAACATTTCATGGAACTGACCCTCCGTGCTGCACACAAGTTGGTTGACAAGATCACCCAACAAATCCACGCAATCCAAATCAACCCAATCGCTACGATCAACGTGTTTGACGTTGATAATGATAGCGACGTTGTCGAACACCTGTACCAAGATCGGATGCAAGAATTCGAAGACAAGATCGCTCGCGTTGAAGATCTGATGACTATCCGCACGTTTATTCGCGACACCATTCGCGCAATCAATGAGCGCGAAGGGATCAACCAACTTGTCTCAGAACGCAAAGATGTTGTTGATCGTGCTCAGCTATTGGGACGGCTCGTGTCTGTCCTTCGTGAGCAGTATGTGTCAACACCAGAAGCCCTTCAACGTCAAATCGCGCGCGCCCAAGAAGCCGCTGGTGAGAGCTATCGTGCTGATGTCGTGAACTTCTCGCTCATCAGCAATCGTGAACGTATGGAGCATGAGATTGCTGGATACCGTCGCCAAGCAGAAACCATCGAAGATGCGCTTCTTCACAAGAATCTTGCGAACACTCTCGTGCTACCACAGACTCACGTTATTGTTCTGTCGGACGAGAAGCTGATTTGAGGCGGCGCGAGTAAGAAGGGAGACAAACCACCTTACAACGTCATCTCACCAGCTTGCTGGTGAGATGTTCAGCGTAAGATCGAGGTCTAAACCTCATACAGCTGATGGATTGGTCATTGAAGGCGAGCCATACAATTAACCCTATTTTGCTGGTTGAAGGATTGGGCTCGCAAGACCGTATTGCTGGTTGAAGGATTGAGGGATTGTCACGGTTCTGTTGAACTTTTTACTCCGCTCCTCTATGATTTTCGTATGATCAAATATCCACTATACGAACTAATTCAACACTTACATCCAAACAAGGTAACCAGCATCGTTGCACATATCGAGCATCTGCTTGGTAGTTTGCAACGCCAAACAGCTGTTGAATTTTCGTTGGAGAATGGTCCTTGGCTTGGCGGCGGATGTCTGCGGCAAGCTGTTGAAGGAAAATCGTGTGAAACTGACTTCGACATCTTCTTCAAAAATGCAGACCAACATGAAATCTTTCAACACCGTATGATTGAAGGATCAGGTGTGGATGAGATTGCGGACAATATCTTTCCTGTTCTTTTTCCTGTTCTTCGTCTAAAAGATAACAAGCGATTGTTTACAAAAACGCTCGAAACTAGCCACGTTACAAATTTTGACTTCACCGAAGACAAAAACAAGTACAACATTCAGCTGATTCACGGTGATTTTTTCCACGACTCAGTGGAACACTTACTTGATAGTTTCGATTACACGATTTGTCAGCTGGCAACAGATGGTGAGACGATTATCGTCGGGGACTATACATTGCTTGATATCGCCAATAAGAAACTTGCAGTTCACAAACTAACGTTTCCAGCCGCATCGTTGTCTCGGGCAGTCAAATATGGATCATACGGATATAAAATGTGCAATGGTGAAGCGTTGAAATTTCTAACCTCGGTTGTGCAACGACCAACACTCTTAGAGACGCGTTTCGCGTACATTGACTAAAGGATAACAATGCTCGTAGCTATTTCCGGCTCGCACGGGTGCGGCAAAAGGGATAAAAGTCGGTAACGACTAAATCCATTAGCAAAACACCTACAGACGATTGGTCTCGTTTGGTTGTTACTTGACCATCGGAGTGTAAGCCAGTCTGGTAGACGGCCACGTTTGGGACGTGGAAGACGCGGGTTCAAATCCTGCCACTCCGACCAATGGAATTTGTCCCTTCAAAGAGGGAAGCAACACAGCAGATCTTCAACAATCTCAGACGCTCACGTTTGTAAAAAGTTGTCTGATTAGGTTTTACCCCGTAGTATAGACCTCCTCAACTCAAGGAAAAGTATCCATGGAACTCACACTTCGTGCTGCACACAAACTGGTGCAGAAAATAGATCACAAAACATGGACTGCGATTGTTTGCAGGGATTTAAACTTAGACCTTTGTTGGTTGTTCGTTGACCCCTGCCTAGAGCAAACGTTGTTTGTTGTCAAGGGCATGTAATTGCCATCTTGAAGGATTGTAAAGGCACTTGTTGATTTTTCGACTTTCCTCCTCTACCATTTACTTCTATTAAGGAGAAGAAAATGGAAAAATACTCATACCTAGATTGCCCACATCAGAACGTCCAAGACTGGACTGAGTACTGCTTTGATTGTGGTTACAACATCAACATTTCAGAACAAGAATACCTCGAAGACCTTCGTAGACAGGCAAAGGAAGCAAAGAATTCACCAATGCACGACGAGATTCGCGACCTTGAAAGACGACTAAAACAAAATCAATAAAATGGAGGGAGTAAATGCTGGTGGCAATTTCTGGCTCACAGGGGTCAGGCAAGGCTCAACCTCTACACTCGAAAGTACTATGTGAAACAGGATGGAAGTGTATAGGGGAGCTTACCTGTAAAGATCGAGTGATTACACCAAATGGTCATTCTGCACCTATCATTGGAATTTTCCCTCAAGGTGTGAAAGATGTGTACATTATTACCACACACGATGGCGGGAAAACAGAGGCGTGTGGAGATCATTTGTGGAAGTGTTCGTATGGTCAATACACGAAAAAAAACAACAAATCATTTTATCGATTGAAACAAGAAGTAATGACCACACTCAGCATGAGTGCTTACATGCAGAGACAAAAAACAAGAAAGCAGTGGGGGACAAATCTGTCAATACCACTGGTTACACCATATTTGAACGACAATAATCATCAATATGACATACCTCCCTATTTGTTGGGGTGTCTTCTTGGAGACGGGTCTTTAACATCGGAATCTGTACTTCTTACAACAACAGATACACATATTTTACATGAGTGCAGTAAGTTACTCGATTCTGGTTATAACTTTGTTCAACAAGGTACATCGATCTCGTATCGACTTGGTCATGAGGGAAAACATAATAACAAGTATATACGTGCATTTGAGAACTACGATCTGATGAAAAAGTCGCCAGAAAAGTTTGTTCCTAATGCATATAAAAATGGACCACCAAACGATAGGCTGAAATTACTTCAAGGGTTGATGGACACAGACGGAACTGTGAGTAGTAATGGCTCCTCTACAACGTTTACCACAACTAGTTATGCACTCGCAAGAGACGTACAGGACATTGTTTGGTCGCTCGGCGGAGTAGCAACGATTAGTGAAAGACACCCTGTGTACAAGTACAAAGACAAGCTTCACAGTGGTCTCATTGCATATGAAATTGCTCTAAAGTTGCCAAATCCTTCTAGTGTATTTTCACTCCCCAGAAAAAAAGATCGTTGTCGTTCCTCTCACTTTGAAGGACACAAAAACGGAAGTTTACTGCTCACACGCAGGATTTCAGACATTACTTACAAAGGTAAAGAAGAGGTGTGGTGTATAGCAATCGACGATCCTGAACATTTATACATCACGGACGATTACATCGTTACGCACAACACAACAATTCTAAAAAGACTTGAGGCCAAAGGCTATCGCATAATCGAACGAAAAACATCACGGTCAATTCAAAGTGAGTGGGGAATGTCTCTTGAAGACATCATTAAAGATCCCGATCTCGTCGTAAAATTCCAAAACGAAATTCTTGCTCGAAAATACAAAGATGAGCATGACGCAGAAAGAGTGCTACACACATCAAGTAACGATCGCAAATATCAAAGACGAACAGGTGTTGTGTTCACTGAAAGAACATATGCTGACCTCTTTGCTTATGCTGTGATTTGGCTTGGTCGAGAAAACCGTTTCGATCAGTACTTAAACGAGTACTACATGAAATGTCTTCGTGCTCAACAAAGCTATGATGCTGTATACTACGTCAAAGGTGGAAAATTCCCCATTGTAATGGATCCCAACCGTGCTGCAGTAAACCAACACTACGGACGGATGGTTGATCTCACAATGTATGATTTCACCGCACAGATGACACAGCCGAACAGACTGAATATCATTGATGTACTTGATGCAGATTTGCGTGCAGAAATGATAGATGCACAAATACTGGCAACGTATGAACAACGAGAGTTATAATGACCAAATTCCGAAATAACGATTACAGTGCACACATGCCGCACTTGGACTTTACATACGATGACAAATTTTATCCAGACGACGGCGATCTTCCAGACCCACAAGTCAATCCTGTAATTCCAGGGTCGAAGGTACGACTGGACAAGGTTGGTGTGACTGGTGTTGATCTTCCAATAAAGTTTTTACGCAGAGATGGTTCCATCGAAAATCTACATGTAAAGGCTTCATTGTATGGTTCACTGGACAATCCAGAAGCCAAAGGATTAAACCTGTCTCGATTCCCAATCCTGATGCATGAAGAGATTGCAAATCATCTCTCACTCGACGGCTTGAAGGGGATTCTTAAAAGACTTCAAGAAAAGCAAGGATCGAAGCACGTGTATTGTAAGTTGCGTTTCAAATATCCTTGGACGCAGCCAGCGCTCCGAACTAGACGCGAGGCCTCGGACGAAGAGAAAACGTTAGGTCGTACATTCAAGACAGTCGAAGGAGTAGAACTGAGCCATGACAAGATGCTTGGATACATTTTCTATGACTGCACATTGGAAGGTCAATTGCACAGAGAAGTAACGGATACTCCTTATTTAAGAGCGGGACGGGACACATACAAATTCCTTCTGACTGTTGACTATCTGTATTCCTCAACCTGTCCATGTTCGTTTGAACTTGCGCAGCATGCAACACGCAAACGCGGTAAGGCTGCAAACGGACACTCACAACGATCGCTCGGAAAAATCACCGTTCAGTTTAATCCTGACAAACATGTTGTGTGGATTGAAGATATTGTAGAGGTGGCTCGTCGTCAAGTCCCAACCGAAGTTGTTGTAATCTGTAAGCGGCGTGATGAACAAGCGTTCGCTGAGCTTAACGGATCAAACCTTCTGTTCACAGAGGATGCATCACGTCTGTTGTATCAAGGCCTTGACATGATGTACGATGAGGGTAAGATTCTAGACTTCAGTGTTGTTACTGAACACCTTGAGTCGCTTCATCCTTGGTCAGCAACGGCTGTTGTTTCAAAAGGAATTCCTGGGGGCTTACGTTAACGCTTGGTGTCTACAACTTGATTTCTTGAAGGAAAAGCTATGAATTTTCGCTACGCCATCGTCAGTCTTCTCTTCCTATTCACCACTGCGTTCGCAGATGATTCGATCGTCGACATGCCTCTCGAAGATGCACACAAACAAAACATCTGCGAAAAAGGCGTGTGCAATACGACTGTATGGGTTCGTTTCAAAGGTCCTGAAACAGCTCGATACTACATCGATATCAATGCATACCGAATCGACGAAGAAGACACATTTCTCACTTACAAGCTCGTCGGAAAAATGAATGCCGAAGGATATGATGGTGATGTCGATGCGGTGATTCATCGCGTGCGATTCGACTGCGAACGAAGATTGTTCAAGCGGCTAACGTACCAATATCTCATCGGAACAGAAATCGTGTTTAGGAGCGAGTTCAAGCAAAAACCTCAGTCAGTGAAGATTGGTGGACCGTTGATGGCTGATTTGTTTTGGCGTGCATGTGCAGCACACAACCTTCTTGGCGTGCATGTGCAGCACACAACCTTCTTGTAACTGGAAAGAGTGAATGAACTGGGATGACCTACCGATTTTCAAATCAGAACGGTTCGCCCAAATCTGCGAGGATCTAGCAACGATCCGAAAAGCAGGGCATCAAGTTCTCCCTCGAAAAGAGAATATCCTCAACGCATTTGCTCTAACTCCGCTCGATACAGTGCGCGTTGTCATACTCGGACAAGATCCGTATCCGAATTATGAACATGCGATGGGTTTGTCGTTTAGCGTTCCTGCAGGCACCCACCCGCTTCCAAAATCACTCGCGAACATTTTCGCCGAACTGAAATCAGATCTTGGCATCGTCCGAACAAACGGCGATCTGACAGATTGGGCACAACAGGGCGTGTTGTTGCTAAACACGCATCTTACAGTGTTGGCTGGACAACCGGGCTCGCATGCAAATCTAGGTTGGAGCGCCGTAACCAACCAAGCGATCCGAGTCATTAGTGAGTTCTGCGATACTGTTGTATTCATCTTGTGGGGCAACCATGCCGCAGGAAAGATTCACCTTATCGACGAAGAAAAGCACAATATCCTGATCTCGGCTCATCCATCACCACTGTCCGCACATCGCGGGTTCTTTGGCAGCAAGCCGTTTTCAAAAACGAATGCTTACCTTGTCTCCCACGGGAAGGAGACAATTGTTTGGTAACGTCATTCACACTTGATCGGCCTGGAATCCGTGTGACGGCAATCAATGAGCACTACGTACCAGTTGGAGACTATACGCTTGGTCCATTGACACGAACTGCGCGCAATCTTGTAAAGACTTCCCAAAATTGGCTCTACCTGCATACGTTTCATGTATACAAAGAGCATCGCGGCAAGGGATTCGGTAAAGTTCTCCTGCGTGATGTAATTCGTCGTGCAAAAACTATGAACGCGAACATCATCCTTCAAGCACAACCGTACAAAGGCAGCACTCTTAATCAAGAGGGTCTTGTTCATCTCTACAAGAGTGTTGGCTTCGTGTGCATTCATCGAACACGATCTTCAACGTGGATGGTGTACAAACACCATAAATACCCTCTACAACAGGGGGTAACTAATGGATCTGCTTCGTATTTTTGAACAACAGCCTGGTCAAGACAATATCGGCCACTTGCTGGGCGGCCAATCAAGCCCACAACCAAAGGACGATCAAGGCACTCCAACTGGCATTGGCAATCTTCTAGGCGGTTCAGAACAAGGCCAAACGGAGGAAAAACCAGCTAATCAAAACGACGAAAGCGATCAAGATCAACAACTCGATTCGATGGTCGATCAAGCCGCAACTCAGGACCCTGACAAACAAGGGTTGATCCGAACGGTCAAAGATGCACACTTGATCTACAAACGCGAAAATAATGGAATGTACGAAGAGTTGTGGATCTACAACATCGGAAAATTGCAGGATGAATTGAAGATTCGCAAAGCAATCCTAGCCGGTACTGACATTCCTACAAACAAAATGGCTTCGCCGGACGGTCGTCAAACCTATGATATTTGGTCCGCTGGCAATGCAGAACTGCTCCATATCACCGGCCTTCCGAACTAATCGTTAGGGTAAGGTTAAATAACTGTTGACCTTTTAACAAAACGGTTGGGAAATAGCAGGATAACAAGGAGCTTTCATGGCACCGGACGAACTCCAAACAAAACACGAAGACGGAACACTCACAATTTCCTTAGCGGATTTAAAAGCAGCTCGCGTGGCACAAATGCGAGCGACTGTTCAAGCCGAACTCCAGCATCTCATGTTGCAAGCTCAAGCACATCGCCAAAAGATCCTCTCTGCAAAAACAGAGTACAAGAAGAAGTTCTACAAGAAAAAGCTGAAGAACATTAGCGAGCAGGCCGTTCAGATGCTTGTAACACTACAACGGCTCGGACCACCACCTGAAAGCAGTCCAACAGGTGAGGAAGAGCCGGCTGCAACACAAGCGGAGGTTATAATAACAAATGCAGACACAAATAACACAAATACAGAGCTATCCCAACCAAGTACGTAAAACTGACAAATACGTCGACATTGAAATCGTTACAACACGCGTCGATTATATCGATGCACTGTTCCAGCAACTCCTAGATCGAACCAACAAGAACCAAGCTGTAATCCCTGACACCGCTGATGGTGTTTCTCTTGCACTTCTCGACATTCATAACGAAAACAAAACAACAACCTGTGAATGCGTTGAGTTGATCGACGGACATTTTCGTGTTGTTTTGGATGTGGCGACAATTGATGAAGCAGCAACGATGAAAGCGTTGCAGCGTGTTGCGACAGCGATCGACGAAGGAGTATCGTACTACGAGTTTTCGGAACCAAAGACGTTATGGCTTGGTGAGTTCTCTTGGTTGTTGATCAAGCATTAAGATCTCGAACGGAATCCATCAGCATATCGAGATAGTACATTACCTCGAAAACGTTCGGGACAATTCGCTGACGATCGTCTTCCTTGTAAGGTGTTGTCAGCATGTCAACACATCGTTTGATCTCAATCGCTTTCTCAGGATTGTACCAATAGAATTTCACTAGGTGGTAATGATCTCGTTCCCACCGTTCTTTCATACCAGACAACCCAAACTCCTCCGTGCCAAAGTTCAGAACATTCATTGGAACTTCTGGCATACGGATGATGTAGAAAATCTTACGTTTCTCAGCTTCCTTCTTTGCTTCAACTGCTTCGACCGGTTTATTACCCAACCAGTGACTCCAGCTCCGCCAACGTTCGTAGACAAGATCTGGACGCGCAGGGATATCAGGAGGTAGTTTGTCCTTGTTCTCTCGGCAAAAGTCCATCCACTGTTTGTAAGAGCCCAGTTTGAGACTGTGCGCCCAAAGAATAGCCTCGTCGATTGAGCGCCATTTCTTGCCCTGTTCTTGGAACTTGTTGTTCGTTCCAAGAAATTCATTCCAAGATACCCACTCTTTTTACACACGGTAAGGGAATCGCGGTAAAGCTTTTGGCTTATTCGCATCCCACCACTCGATATATTTTGCGCGAGAAGGAATCAGCTCGTTGCGAATGAACTCTTTTGCTTCGTTGTACGGCAGCCAGTTTGGATTTGGCTTGCGACCACGTCGGTTTGGATTCTTACCCGACTTTTCGATCTCTACACTTTCAAAGTTTTCCGAATCGCTCATTGATCGTGCCCCAGTCTACAATGGTCCAAATCTTCTTCAAATATTTCTCGCGATCATTAAAGTATGTCGGATAATAAGCATGCTCCCACACATCAACAACAAGCAATGGTTTTGCATGTGTTGTAAGTGGCGTACCTGCATTTGGTGTTGTTGCGATTGACAGCGATCGGTTCTTCCAAACAAGCCACACCCAACCACTACCGAACTGGCCCATTCCGGCTTCAACAAACTTCTTCTTGAATGTTATGAAGTCGGTGAAGTGATTATCAATCTCTTCCATCAATTCATGTGATGGATTTTTGTCACCGCCATTTGCTGCAAGATTTTCCCACCAGAATGTATGGTTCCACGCTTGTGCAGCTTGATTGAATAGTTTGCTGTCCGCCTTCATCAAGTTGTCTTTTGTTAGAAGGTCTTCGAGCGACTTGGCCTTTGCAAAGTCAGTGCCTTCGATCAACTCATTCGTCTTTTTGAAGTACCCTTTTGTGTGCTTCTCGTAATGGAGTGCAACATTCTCTTTCGAGAGATATGGCTCAAGCGCGTCGTGAGCGAACTTGAGTGGCGGGCATTCAAACGTCATTCTTGATGGCTCCAACTGATTCTTCAACACCTGCAATCCACACAGCTTTTGCAGGATCCTCGCAGTTCGGTTGATCGGTTAACTTGTCAAATTTCTGCGCCTGCTCGATCAGAACTTTGAATGCTTGTAACTGTTCTGGCGTCCAGGGAGCACTCATTCTATCGCGACCGTATTCGGTAATCACACTGACAACGCACATATTTTGCCCCTCCTTTGACATATTTACTTTGTGTTTTAAGCGTGGTACCCATCCGATAAATAACCCCACTCTGGAGGTTGTAATGACGGTCAAAAAGAAGACAGCAAAGAAAACCAACGTTCCGCTCATCATTGAAGCACACCCGAAAGAATACAAAGGCTATCCATTCGTAACCATGATCGTCTATCGCAAGCAGCCAATGCTTGCGATTGTTGACAACGCTGACGACGAAACAATTAAAGCGTTCGTTCTTGATTACTGCGGCGCTGAAAGTGTTAATGAAGAATTTTTGATTGTTGCTGCAGCGGATTGGTACTTCGAGAATCGCTCCCGATTCCCTGTCTCGGTTGAATTCTCTCGCCGTGGAATGACTAGCGAAACGTCACGAATCTATCGTTCGTTAAACGTTGAATTCATCTCTAGAGTGATTGGTCCTGTGCCAAAGTTTCCCATGGCACAGGTGAAAAGTATCAAGCGTCGACGACGCAAGGCTCTTCCTGCGGGTGTCGAGATTCGATACTCAACTACAGTATTACCCTTTGAGCAGTTCCCGAAGTAACTTGAATCGTTCCCAGTTGACACTTTGCAACTGGAGTTGATCTGGTTGGCTTTGAGGTGGCGGAGTACCTGGAGCCGGTGCCTGTGGCTGTTGTTCTGGCTGTCCCATCATATCAGTCGGCGTGGGAGAAGCGGCTTTGTCTTGTTCTGGCTTGCCATCCACGTCCGTGTGTGCAAGTTGTTCACCATCTGGCGTTAGTTGTCCACCCTCATCAACAAGTGCTTCGTCTTGCATCACCTTTGTACCTTTGTCTGTTACCGATGCACCATTGGGATTCAGTGAAACCATTCCAATCTTTGCGAGCTGGTCACGAGCTGCGATCAAGCTTTGATTCTTACTGATGCTGTCAAGTGCTACTTTTGGTGTTGGCGCAGCAAGAATTTTCGCCATAACGCGCTTTTGGTTGTCGCTCAAATTGATTGTGGCAAGTGTTTTCATAAAGGAAAGCCTTTCGGTAAAAATTTCTTACTGTGGACAACGTTGGCTTTATCAGTGAATGTTGAAGCTGCTTTTAGACGGCGTGTTTCGTTTGCTCCTACAACTTTCCTTGTTGGATAAGGTGTAACTGAAGCACTATTGTCAACGCGTAACTGATCGCATGAGCTTTTTTAAACCATTTACTACCACCCTCTGTTGGTTTTTCGTATAATTCTCTTTGTATTGTTTCTCTATTGTTAATCTCTGTTACATATCTATTTATGAGATATTTCTTTGATGGTCTAATCAATGCAATGCAATCGGCCAATTCCTGAACTGAATTTGGCCGAATTCGTTTCAACAAGTCGGCTCGTTTATGGACTTGGAAGAGTTTTGAAACGTGTTCCTCGTGTAATAAAAGGGTCCAATCAGGTGATTGACGAATCAGCTTTCGAATTTCGTCTTTGCTTGTGAAGTTGTCTAACACAGCCAGATGTAAGAAGTCAATCTTAAAGTATCCCAAGACCTCTGCTTCTTCATAAGGAATAGCTGCTAACCCTGTGACAGGATCAACAGGAATCGTTTGAAAATAGTGTCCACAGTTGTGCTTCTCGAGATCATCGTTCTTGATGATCGAAGCAGGAATGATCTGTTTGAAGACGCGCTTTGGATCAAAGTCGGTACGAAAGTCAATATCAATGTCAGCCATTAGGACATTGTACCATTACGTTTCAATCTGTTGCAAGAGAACAACACCACTCCATACAACCACATTACCAGAGGTGGATCCTTTGATTTCGAGTTTAATCGAGCCGTTGGTCGTATCTGCTGTCAGGTCGACATCTGGTGTTCCAGCCATGTTCTCTCTTGAAAAGCTGTCAACGAGGCCTCCAATACGTACAACGGATGCGGCTGTTGCATCACGAACGAACGCCGACCGCGTAATGAAACCAGCGCCTTCGCCTGGCGAGGCTACTGTGTCACGGCCCACTAAGAAGACGTTAATAAGTGTTGCAGAGTTGTTCGGAAGGACCAACCGTTCTCCTGTATTGATGAATCCCGTGCCGAGGCCAGCGCCTTCATTTGTAGTAATCGACCCATTTGTTACGTAGATTGTTGTAAACCCAGCCGCAAACGTTGCATTTTCAACAACGGTATACGTACCATCGTTGCCGGCGGATCCGCTAACAAAGAACGTTGTGCCTGTCGTGAAGATGTCTGTGAAATCATCAGCAATGGTGAATCTGTCAGGATTTGTTGTATTCTCCGCAGAGTCGATCTCAAAACTTTGACCGTTGATAAACACTTCTTGGAATGTGTTTGTTTTGGTTTGAGCTTCAACAGTGTGGGTTTGTCCTACACGAAGTGGATCAACGTCGATTTGTGCTAATGAAATTGGTGGTTGCATAATGGTCAGCCTATGAGGATTTCGTCGTATTTATCCATTGGCCAAACTGCTTGTGTAGCATCTTAAACGGCTTTTCCCACGACTCATACTTTGCTTGTCGGAAAAGCCGAACGTTGTCTCCATACCATGGAGAAGAACGTGATTCTGGTGCTTTATATGTCCAGATGTGATACGGTAGAATTGGAACAAGAACCCATGTTGGTTTACCCATTGCTGCCGCAAGATGAGCGACTGCTGTGCACGAGGAGATCACCAAATCCATATTCGCAATTGCAGCAGTTGTGTCTTCCCACGATATTAACAAGTGTTGCAAATCGACAATGTTGTTCGGAAGGTCCAACAAGTCATTATCACGTTGAAGACTGTATAACTGTGCGTTTTGGTATGCAGACAATGCAAGTAGAGGTTCAACAGGAAACCGACGGAATTGCTGATGTTCAAACTTTGGATTTCCGCTCCATCGAATGCCAACTTTGAGTTTATCGGTTTTAATCACGTTCTTCCAAATTTCAACCGATTGAGGATGTGGTGTAAGGTACGGAGCATTGATCAAGGTTGAGTAATCGTAACCGAGCAACCAAGCAGCACTGAATCCAGGAATCCAACAATCGTGATGAACATCTCGAACTTGATAAGGTGTAATAATTTCCGAAACGCCCTTGACACGTTTAATCAAACAATGGACCGCTTCACTTGCACGAACTATAACAGTTGCACCTCGCTCCGCAAGTGGTGTTGCAAATCGAATATTGATTAACTCATCACCATAGCCGCCCTCGAGAGCCAGAATCACACGTTTCCCTGCGAGGGACATTTCTGCAGGATTCCAGATTGGTTTTTGTGTGCCTATATGTCCAGAACCGTAGACATTCAAAAAGCGACCAGCTTCGAGAGTCTGATAGCCTTCTTGAAATTTCCCTTGATTGAGTAGGAACCAACCTCGATTAAACAGATGTCGTGCATCATCGGGCATTGTTTTGTCGAGGTTTTCTGAAATTTGCCATCCACGTCCAAAACGTCCGTGAAGCATGTGATCAAGTTGTTTGTCAATGGGGTGCATAGGGTTGTAGTTGTTTTTCAAACAGCCTACACAATTTAAGTTGCAACGGCAAGCGAACTATCAATACCACCGGAAATTCTTGACCATTGGTAGGAAGAACCAATCTGTACAGGGGACGATCTGCTTGTGACCGTTCCATCACCAAGTTGTCCGCTTGCGTTGTTGCCCCATGCAAAGAGAGCGTTGTCGCTTCGTATAGCAAGCACATATGCGAAACCGGTCGTAATCTGTGTCCACACCGAGGTTCCGATCTGCACAGGTGATGACTTGGAAACGATAGTTCCATCACCAAGACGACCATTTCCACCGTTGCCCCATGTGAAAATATTACCTCCGTTTCGGATTGCAGCAGTAAATGATTCGCCTGCTGCAACAGCATTCCAACTCGATGTTCCAATTTGCACAGGAGATGATCTGTTTGTTGTTGATCCATCACCAACTTGTCCACTGCCGTTAAATCCCCATGCAAATAGTGAGCCGCCTGATCGAATTGCAACCGTGTGGAAATCACCAGTAGCAACAGCATTCCAACTCGATGTTCCAATTTGCACAGGTGACGATTTGTTTGTTGTTGTGCCATCACCAAGTGCACCTTCGCTGTTTCTGCCCCACATAAACAAGGCTCCACCAATCCTTATGCCACCAGAGAAATGACCGAATGTTCCATGTCCTCCAGCAGTAACAACAACCCAACTCTCAGTACCAACTTGAGCTGGTGAGGATCTTGCTGTTGTTGATCCATCACCAAGTTGTCCCTGACCGTTAGCACCCCAGGTAAACAATCCACCATCCGAACGAATGGCAACTACATGACTCGGTCCAGCCGCTATAGCAGTCCAACTAGACGCACCGATTTGTGTAGGCGGCCACGTAGCAGCGGTTGTTCCATTTCCAAGTTGCCCGTTAGTGTTTGTCCCCCACGACCAAAGACTACCATCAGAACGAATGCCAACACTCCAGTTGTCACCGGAGCTGATCACACTCCAGCTTCGTGCTTGTGCACTAGATGTTGGATGTTCAGCATAGGCGGATGGATACGGCAGTGTTTGACTAATAGTAGCAGGGACCCAATAGGTGAATCCGAATTCCTCACCACCAGGACCGTTACCAAAAATGTAAATTTGACCGTTAGTTCGTTTTCCACCAGTCATGCCTGAGTTTCCATTTGTCGTTCTAGCAGTCGACACCATTGTCCAACTAGCTGTTGAAGCAACTTGAACAGGGGAGGAAGTGTTTGTGAATGTCAAATTCGCAAGTTGTCCAGGCAAACCACTATCGTTTTCACCCCAAGAAAACAGCATACCATCTAACCGTATAGCGAAAGTGAATTCACGACCAGCCGCAACAGCATTCCAACTAGACGTACCAATTTGAACAGGGGAAGATTTAGAAACGGTTGTTCCATCACCAAGTTTTCCGTTTGTGCCTGCACCCCAAGCCCAAAGCGTTGCATCTATTTTAATGCCCATTGTGTGATCTTGACCAGCGTCTACTATGCTCCAACTTGATGTTCCGATTTGCACTGGCGATGACTTACTAACCGACGTTCCGTCACCTAGTTGTCCGTTTACGCCTCGACCCCATGTGAATAAAGCTCCATCTGAGCGAATAGATGCACCGTGGTGTGAACCAGCACTAACTGACGTCCAGACTGATGCACCGATTTGAACGGGCGATGATTTACTAGTGATTGTTCCGTCACCGAGTTTACCGTCTCCAGCGTTGCCCCAGGTAAACAAAACTCCATCACTGCGAAGTGCAGCAGTCCAAAGTTCACCAGAACTAACCATTGACCAACTTGATGTTCCAATTTGCACTGGCGATGAAAAGTTTGTTGTGTTGCCGGTACCTAGATGACCACTTGTGTTTGTCCCCCAGGCGAATAATGCACCGTCAAGACGAATACCGAAACTATTAGCATTACCAGCACTAACAGATAACCAACTTGACGTTCCAATTTGCACAGGGGACGATCTTGATGTTATAGTTCCATCACCAAGTGCTCCGTTTGTATTTTCACCCCACGCCCACAACGTGCCGTCTGATTTAATTCCAAGGGTGTGTGCAGCACCGACACTCAATGTGTTCCAACTAAGATTATCAATTGGAAAAATTGGTGCCATTGCCCACTGACCAAATATGCCTGTGATTGATCCCAGACCAGTGCCTGTTTCTGCTGTGGTAGCATTTCCCCAGCCAAACAACATTGCTCCCTGTAAATTTCCTGTAGCCTGCCTGAAGAATGACCGAGCAATTGTCATGCTACACCATTAAAAGTTTTGACCGGAGACCACACCGTACCAGTTAGTTCCACCATCAACCGTAAAGAATGTCAAAATATCAACCTTTCCTGCTGTCGCAGTCATAGTTGGTGCAGTACCTCCTGCCCACTTGACACTACCCGGCCATGTAATTGTTCGCAATGTTCCGTCAGCTGTGAAGATGATTGAAAAGCCATGTGCACTTGATGCTTGTGGATTGTTGATATTGAGTGTGGTAATGTTTTGGTTCAGTGACACACTAAACGTATTTGCTGTGGTGAGATCCAATGTCAACGTACCAGCAGAAATTGATGGACTTGCAAACGTTTCAGCAAATGGTCCAAGCTTAGCAGGACCATTGATAATCACTCTACCAGCTGTTCCTGAGCCTGTTGCAGTGCCAGGTGTAAGTGTGACGTTACCACCGTCACGGTTTGTACCAACGGCATTTCGACCAGTGATTGTGATACTTCCGCCGTTTCCATCAGTCGGAATACCACCTATAAGTGTAATTGATCCACCTGCACCGGATGTCGATCCACCAGGACCGCCAGCAATCGATATCGCACCACCTGTTGACGTTGAACCAGGTGTACCACCTGTCAAACTTACGGTTCCACCTGTTCCAGATGTACCACCTGTGCCACCAGTAAGGCTTACCGTACCACCTTGATTGGTTGTATGTGAGCCACCGTTGATTTGAACAGCGTTTCCAAGAGAACCAGCATTTGTTGCTGATCCTCCGTTGATTGAGATGGCATTGACGGTGCCAGCAAATGGATTTGTACCACCGTTGAGAGTAACAATGCCACCTCTTGATGTAGCACCGTTGCCCGCTGTGAGTGTGATGTCACCACCTTCGCCGGTTGTCGATGCGTTGCCACCTGTAATCGATACATCGCCTCCAGCACCAGTTCCCGCTGCTGTTGCACCAAGAATAATAACACTACCACCGTTACCGTTGCTCGGAGATCCACCACGAAGAGTAGCACTACCACCGTTGCCTGAAGTTGATCCACCTGCACCGCCAATGATTGTTACAGTTCCGGCAGTGCCGGTTGTACCACCTGTACCACCCGCTAGCGAAGCATCTCCACCAGTTGCTGAACCAGTTGCGTTACCGGCTGCTATGACGACAAGGCCACCTGCACCACTTGTTGGTGTACCACCAGTGATGAGAACGTTGCCACCTGCACCACTTGTCGTACCACCAAGGCCGCCTGTGATTACAGCGTTTCCACCGGTATTGGTTGAACCACCTCGTCCACCTTGCAGTGTTGCATTGCCTCCTTGGAAACCAGTTGCTGAGTTAGCACCTTGTAGTGTTACCGCACCACCGGCACCACTTGTTGGTATACCACCAGTGATTGTTACTGCACCGCCAGTGCCTGACACTGTACCGCCTGGACCACCAGTGATTGTTACTGCACCACCGACCGTTGTTGTTCCCCCACCGCCTGCTGTCAAAGAGAGAGTTCCGGCTGTGAATACACTTGTTGCTGTGCCAGCTGTAATCGAAATAGAGCCACCGTTACCGCCTGCTACAGCACCATTAGCACCAACAAGTACAACACCACCGCTGCCATTTCCAAGGCCAAGACCTTGTGCTCCTTGAATTAAAACGCCACCTCCAATACCAAGAATGGTTGGCGTACCACCAGTAAGTACGACAGAACCACCGCCGCCTCCGGTTGCTCCGACACCATCACCCGCAGTGATGTTAACAGCACCACCACCACTAACGCCAACTACACCACCTGAACCACCTCGGATATTGACAGCACCACCATTTGTCAAGTTAGCGCCTGCTGTACCACCAGTAATCGATACAGCACCACCAGTGCCGGTACCAAGACTTGTACCACCAGTACCACCTGTAATCGTTACAGGACCACCTGCAACAAGTGTTGCATCACCACCAACAATGGCAACTGTTCCGCCAGCAGCAACGGACGAATCTCCGGCTGCAATTGTGATTGTTGAACCGGTTGTGCCTGCAACACCGGTAAGATTGATACTTGCGCCAATTTCGATGAAATCGCCGTTGTCGCCCGTTAGGCGAATCACGCCAGCGTCGAATTCAATTGTTCCACCATCACCGTTAGTAATTGTGCCTAAATCACCAACACCTCCAAGCATCAAGGTGTCTGTCGTCGGATCCCACGTGAAATCTGCCTCAGATGTCACACCGACGCCAGTGCCGTAAACAATCTCATTGACTGGCGCAGCAATTGATGCTGTCAACTGAACAAACATCAATGCGGTTGTGCCGACGGTGATTGGATTGTTTGTTCCCAAGAAGAAAGCTGCATCATTATATGTTGCTCCCTCTTCAATAACCATCGCCATTCCAGCTGTTACATCAGCATTTGTATCAGCATCTACAGCTCGTGTGAGAATGAAAGGATTGCCGCCATCGCCGAGTTGTGTTACGGTATAGATACCATTTTGCAGTCCACTTGCTTGATTCTTAACCAACAATCGTTCGTTCAAAGCAAGAGAAACACCGTCCTGTGCGGGGAGAGCACCGTTAGCGGTTGCTGTAAGTGTTGCACCAACACCTGAAAGTCCGTTGTTGTATGTCACTGCTGGCAGTGCTGCTGTTGTTGCTGCGCGGACAGAATTTTTCCAATCTAACGTTAGAACATTCTCCGTCAACGCAATTTCGTGCCAATCACTCATCAAATATAACTTACCGTCACCGGTTGCATCGCTTGGGATCGAGTTTGAAAGAGGAGGAGATACAGTTGTATTGATTGTAATTTCTGTGTTTGGACCAACGTTTACAGCAGACAAAATCTGATACACCGACGAAGCGGAATATGTGCCCGGAACGGCGATGTTTGCTTCATTGATACCAGTGTTACCAAACACTGCAAATCGAGCGTTAAGTGTCGAGAAAGTAGCAGCATGGTTACCAGAAATTGTCCACACATATACAGGACCTACGGTGTCGACGGCAACAATATCATAGATCGTTGATGCAAACAGATTCAAGGTTGCTGCGCCAGTGTCATACCATAATTGACCAGACATAGGTGCTGCAGGTGGCGTTGAAGCGGCATGGTTTTCAAGAGCTCGAACAATGTCACCTTGGAATGTTGCGCCCCAGTTTGGCATTCCTTTACCAAGCAGGTCGAACGACGTGTTGATGCCAGCATCGGCAACGGTCAAGTGATATTGAATATGACCAAGTGGAATGTTTCCAACAAGAACTGCACCTGTCGTGTCGGACAACAATGGAATAGTTGCCGTGACAACAATATCCGTGTCTGCGCCAACGTTGGTTGCTGATGCCACAGAATAGTTACCATCCCCTGCAGAGTTGCCAGAAACGGCAAATCCAGAGCCAATCGGGAATCGTGATGCGGTGTTGCCGGCTATAGTCCAAGTGCCTCCAACACCTGGAACAACGCCAACAATGTCGTAGGAGTTAACAGTTAGTAAACCATCACCAGATGATGCAGCGCGGCCTTGTGTACTAATGGACGTATGTGTTGCTGTTTTTGCTATATCAATAGCAGCGAATAAGTCCGGATTTATGCCAGCAGTTGGTGTTACGACAGCAACAGACGAACCAGTACCTGTTGTACCGCTTGTAAATGTGAAGTAATTATTTGCAACAGTAACAGTCAGACCTGTTATTGTTGTTAGAAGAGCAGCCATTGACGCCATAGTGTCAGTGCCCGTGGCGGTCACTGTATATATCGAGGAAGCACCACCGTCGATAGCAAGACGGATATCATACAAACCAGCAGTAATTCCGAGTGTTGTGGCAGGTGTGAAAACAGGAGCCGCAAAAAATTGTACGACGGCAACACCAGCTGAAGCACCAGGAATTGTTTGCAATACTACGATTTCAGTATTCGGACCAACAACCGTTGCCGATACAACAGTATATACACTGTTCCCATTACCAGAGTTGTTTGTGACAATGATACTTGTACCAGCGCCAAATTCAGCAGCATGATTACCACTGATTCGCCATGTTTGGGAACCGATTGTCACTCCGTTGATTGTAAAGAATCCGCGAGGAATCGTTTGAGCAACTGTAACTCGTGTAACGTTCCCAACATATGATGATGTTACGACCGTATACGTTCCTTCGTTTGCGGTCGGTGGGAAGGACAGTGGATCAAGAATGATAACGTTGAAGGTGAACCCTGGTACAAATCGGTACGTGAGATCATCACCAAGTTCAAAGTAGTTTACACCTGCGCCACCAGACAGCACCGCACTGAGTACTTGTCGTGGGAGTGAAAGATTGCTCGAGCCGTCGCCTTCTAACGCGTAGATCGTGAATGTTGAACCGTCCGCTTTGATGATGTCAAATGATGATGTCATGACCTATCCTTATGGTGCAATCAATACTTCGATTAGATCACCGGTGGCTGGTGCAACAGTGAACTGAATTTGATCGGAATTGTTATTCGGTGTACCAACTTCGTCATATGCAAGTGTGCGCTCAAAGAAAATATCTCCCGTACCGGCGCCGCTTGCTTCGTTGACAGAAATCGCTCCGTTGGTCACATAGATTGTTGTAAAACCGGCAGCAAAAGTTGCGTTGGCTACTGTGACGTATTCATCGTCATTGCCTATAGAACCGAACACAATGAAGCGAACACCAGTTGGAAAGGCACCAGTGTAATCACCAATTACTTGGAACTCGTCTGGGCTGACAGTGTTGTCAGCTGCGTCAATACTCACCATACTACCCGAGTAAACAAAGTCTGGAGTTACAACACCGGCTGTTAGCATTTCGTCAAACAAGTCATTCGCCACGGGCACATAAAACACAGTCGAGCCGGTTCCAACAACTTCTGATTCGAACGATAGAGTGCTGTTGTAAAATGACACAATCGCCGGAATCGCATTGGCCACAAAGCTAACATCGAGATCTTCTTTTAGTTGTTGGAAGTAGTATGGTTTGCGTAGTGTAGTGACACCGAGCGTGACCGTTGTGCCAATTGGAATAGTTGTAAACATGCCAGGTACTCCAAGACCCGACGGATCAATGACGATGTCTGTCTCGCCAATTCCATCCCACGTTGCTGTCAAAACAACGTAGGTGCCGCTACCCGGACCAGCTCCCGTCACAGTGAAAATTGTACCTATTCCAAGTGTGTCAGCGAAATCGCCGAGTGGATCGGTAATCGTCCAAGTTGTTCCGGTCGTGGTGAGAGGACCTAACGGTCCTCCTGTTCCATCAACTGCCGTAACGTCCCTGTCCTCTGCAACAGTAACAGTTGGTGCAGTAACACCTGTGAACAATGTACCATTGACGATGATATCAAATGAATACGTACCGTCGGCAAGACCAGTATCAGATCCAACGTTAATTGATTGAATTGGTGCTACTTGTGTTTCGAACTCCACGTTGAGAACAGCGCGCTGGCTTGCGTATTGTTTGACGCCGTTGTTGAAAATCTTAACTTTGTTACGACCGACCAAATACTGGCCCCGCATCGTAAACAGCGATGTTGCGCCATCCCCCTGCAGAATTTCCTGTCGATCAATATCCACAAGCTGATATAGAGCCTGGTCGGTTGTGTTGATGATTGTCTGCAAGTTGAGGCCATACGGAAATTGTGGATTTGGATAGCCCGTTGCGGTCGTGATGAGCAATTCGCGTAGGTAGCTGTCGTTGTAGAACGGATACGGATATGTTGGTGGTGGACCGACCCATGTTGGGTCTGGCTGATTCGTGTTGTACAGCACCTGTGGTGCAAGATGAGTATGACCGTCCGGCGCAATGCCAGCAATGTTGATCGTTGGTGAAGGGACAGCTGTTGAGAACGACAATTGCAGAGTTGTTCCGATCATTGCACCAGCCGTTACATATCGATCTGTAAACGCAGCTGGCGCTTGGTTAATCCACACCAAGCCGTCGAATGTCAGAACATCACCAACAACAGGAGCGGTGATCGCAACATCAGACAGATCATCAAGAACACTTGGAATGAGAACTGTTGCGTTGACCCAGTTTACACCGTTATAACGCAACAATTGGTTAAGAACAGGAACCGTGATGATAACATCTACCAAACTGTCCAAAGTCAATGCATCAACAAACGCTTTATTAACACCATCGGTAGCAGCAACAGGTGCGTTTGGTAATGTGATTTGCGAACCTGCTCCTGTCAAAACGATGTCTGCTGACGACACAGTCAACGTACCTGTCATTGTATCACCAGTTACGTTCACGTATCGAGTGTCAGCAAATCCTAAGTTAACGGCATCGTCGGCGCTATCAGGATCGCCAAGATTCTCGATCTTGAATCCACCCATATCAAGATCGCCGGCAATCGGAAAACTGCCAACAAGAATTGGATTCCATACTGCACCGTCATAGACGAACAGACCAGGAGTTCCATTATCAAACCAAATTTGACCCTGAATCGGATATGCTGGGGGCGTCGGAAACGCGAAATGTTCCAACATATGAACGAACGATTCTGCCACACGTTCGCCATATTCAAACATCCCTTTACCGAGTAGAACAATCGATGTATTTGCTGAAGTCGCTTGTGGGTCGAGGGGTGTAACTGCTGCCGGAGACGCTGGTCCGTTCGTCGTCATCGGTTTGATGAGGAACGAACCATTCATAGGGTCGGTGAAGTTAATGATGTAATCAGCCATCGGAAGTCCTTGTACTTTGCAGTATTTATCTCTGAGTCAACTGTGATAGAAACCGGTAAATCTTGAAGTGTTCTTCTGGCGTACCAAAACTTTTGATGGTGTTCGCCCGCATGCTGATCACGATGACATTTCCAGGAACGTAGCCGTGCTTTGGATCAATTCTATCGAGTGTCGGAGATTCCTCCGTTGGACCTCGCCTGCCCTGATTTCGCGTCAACGGAAGATCAAGAATGGGGCAACGCTGAGGGATGCTTATGTCGTCGACTGTTATTGTGAATGTTAGACCTTTTCGTACAGCGCGCGATCGTGCGTTCCTCCACATCTCCAATTTGTGTGCATACATAGGGTCTTCAGCAAGTCTTCTGCGCTGGTAGGACCGAGAGCTAGCCAAAGCTTTCGCTCGAAACATTGGATCGTTTTTGTATCGCTCTCTCGTGAGCGTTTGTTGTTTCTTTCTGCGTCTATTTCGTATTTCCGCGGAGCGTCGTTGAGAACAAAGTCGACACAGTCGGGATAGGCTATCAGAGGTCGATGCGTCTTTGGTGAAGAATGAAATGGGGAGAGGATTTGTTCCCTCGTGTAGTGAGCAAGTGCAGCGTTTCATGGTTTTCCATAAACGCTTATTTATATGGACTTCCCTACCCGATTAGATCAGCTGAAACTCCTTCTTAAAGTACGTGATGGTCGCCTGAACCTGCGGTAACTTGCTGTTTTCAAAGTCCCACAATTTCCATTCGTCCATAGTTGCGATCAACTTGTCGTACCATTCTTTGTTTTTGCTGTAGCGAACAAAGTACTTGTCGCCAAGCAACAAATCTTGATCGTCTAACACCTCATAGAAGTTCTCACCGAAGTATTTCTCGAGCAGTTTTGCGTAAACCATTGCAACTGCATACGACTTCTCCGGATAGACGAGAACATCCCATTCCCACATAAAATATGAACCAACTTTGCCTGCAAAGCTGGGATCAAATCCCAGTTCACTGGTGTCAATGATCTTTGAATGGCAGACCAAGTCATCGTGGTCGTGCCACGTACGATCATAGATTTGCTGCCGGATTTTCCATTCTTTCATTGCACCAATCCAAAAGGAACCTGTAACCATTGCACGAGTTTTCGAGATCTTTCACCCAACGATAGTGTTCTGTCAAACAGTGACCGAAATATGGACAGGTTTGGCAGTATGAATTGCTTCCGATTAGTTGTTTCTCATGTTCTGTCCACCGGACATAGTCCACAAAGTGGTCGAGCTCTGTGAACTTCTCGTGATCGCTCTCGTCGAAATCAAGCACCGCAAACTTGCCATTAGGGGTGATATAGACATGGTCATCACTAAATGCGTTGTACGATCCGCGAAGCGCTTCGATAATCTTCTGCTCGTTGATAAACGCAAATCGTTTTGGAATCCGACTCGTCAACCAACGTTTAACGAATCGTTCGAAGTCTGCGTGCGACACGGTATGTTGGTTTGCTTGATTCGTGCTATACGGTTTGATCTCAACTGTCCGAACATTTTGTAATGTGTTCAGCATCATAATCATGTAGTCGACGTCTTTGTCGATTAAGCACCTGCTAGCTAAAACCAGAACATGCAGCGGCTTCTGAACAGTTGCCATGTTTCTGTACACTTCTTCGTACCGTTCGCGACAATCGAAATCAAAACTCACGGACAATTGAATGTCAGGTGGCATGAAAAATTTCGGAACTCTCGACAGGTTAGTGACAACGTTGATCGGCTTGTAGTAGTACTGTCGGATGATCCGCTTCATATCATCAAAGTACTCATCGGAAAGCAGTGCAATTTCTCCACCGTACAAGTCAACGTGTTGGATTGCCGTAACCATTGTGACCTCAGAGAGCATTTGGTCAAGACGGACATGATCGATTTTCTTCTTGTCTGCAAGTTGTTCTGGTGTTAGATAACAAAACTTGCACCGAAAGTTGCACAGATACAGTGGATTGATTGATAGAGTGACTGGTTTCATATTACCAGCTTTGGTTTCAAAGAGATGTTCCTGCGGTAACGACGAAACTTGTAGTTTAGACTAACTCGAGGACGCTCACCAAAATATGGACGAACCTCGTGAATCAAACTGCCCGGGAACATTACTGCTTTATTGTCAACTGGTTTGCAAGTGACATACGCTTCGCGTGTATCATCGGTTGTGTCGAGCACCGCTCGGTTGTAGATTCGCAGGTCGCCGCCGGCACTACCACCATTAGCGTGTACTGTATCGATTTGAGCGTAGTAGACGCATGTAATGTCATTCACGCTATCGTCCGCGTGCAATTCATAAATCACACCTTCGTCTCGTCCTGGAACGAATGCGCGAGTCTTATTCATAGCAATCCTGTGAAGAAAGTACTCTTCAAGAGGATTTCCGCATTCGAAGACATATTGAGAAAACTTCACATACAATGCGTAATACAACAGCTTTAGATCGCTTGGAATTTTGTCCAACTCGCCATCAACAGCAACGTGAACGTTGACTATTTTGTCGTCGTCCAGATCTTTGAATCGATGTAGCACATAGTCGGCCACCTGCTGACGTTCGGTGTCGAGGAGAACGTTTTCGCATGTGTAAATTGGATACGCCCACAATTTGTAGAAGTTCATAGTGTGCAAACTCTCTTGTTTTGAACTGTGTCGGCTGATTTAGACAACACAGCCGACAATGCAATTCGTGGGGAACGACCGAAGTATGGTTTGATGCGATGGTAAAGCATAGCAGGAAAAACAACCAACCGGTTCGGTATTGCACGAACGTGAACCATTCCCTCGGGGTATTCACTATATGTCAGTGCCTTGTATATCGCCAGGTCTCCCCCAACAAATCTTGTTAGTGAATTCACATCTGTACATACATAATACACAGCAACAAGATAGCCACCTTCCGAAAGGTCGTGATGTGGTTCATGTACGAATTCATGGTGACTTGTTTCGTTGTAATTCTCAACCCAAGTTGCCTGTAGGTTTACAATATCCATTGCATAGTCTATGCCACAAGCTTCGCAATAGTTTGTCACGGCACCGTCAAGCATGGCTGCGTAGTAACCGAGTTCAGGTGGCAAGTTGAGATGGTCGATTGACATAATTGGTTTTGTCTGTCGACGACCAAATTCCACTCCGACCCAGTCTCGAAAATTACTCCAGCCTTGCGGGTCAAGCAAATCGTCTTCAATCAGAATTCTGTCGTGCCAAAGTGTGTGGATCATTATAATCGTATCTCCAAAGTGTTATCTCGTCTGGCAGTAACACATCACGCATCTTGCATTTAGCCGCCGCGATTGGTGATTGTGTTGCAAACGCGTCCCAGCCAACCGTATGAAAGTCGCTCTTTCGTAGCACATGCCGCGAATACGGAAGTACTATTGACGCATTCCCGACCAGACGTTCGCTGTACAGCGACAACGTTGCTGCATCTGGTGCGTACACATGCTTCAACTTCCCTTCGGGCAACATCTGCGTAAATGCACGAACCAAGTATCTATAGAACCAAACAAGGTCATTGTATCGCATTCCTTCTTTGAGTGCACCTCGCACTTGTATGTGGTGAATGAAAATACAGTCTTCAAATTCGCTGTAGCCAAGCCATCCAAGTTCAATCTGTTCCAACAGGAACGATTTCGGTGAATACATATCGTCCTTTTCTTCGTATGCACGTTCAACGAATCGTGCATCGGTGAACAGCTTTCGCTGCAGGATTGACGCATATGGATCGAAAGAAAGCAACAGCATTCGCCATGGCTGCGCCTCGCTAAAAAACTCAATTGGCGTTACATACCCTGGTGGAATTGTGTAGTCGTATTCATGTAGAGAGAATGACGCCCGACGTTCTAGCCACTCACAGATATCGATTCGAATTGGCGACTTCGAGTATTTGCGTTGATGATTTGATAACTGGAATCGTTTGAATGCCTGTGCGTTCAAGGACTCAACACATTCAGGTGTCACTGTTCTTGCGTTAAGTACGTAGCGATTTTTATGGATCCATTGCTGGGAGATGAAGTTCTCAACTGTAAGTTCGGAGCATGTCATCGAGTTCATCTTTCCAAAGTTGAGAGTTGTATGGGTCGTTGTCGTACCGAAGAATTTTTGCTGTTGGGAATTCGCTGTTAAACTCTGAAGGCAGGTCTCCAATTTCTTTGTCATGGAGATCGGGTGTTCGGCCAAATTTGTTGTGATTGAATACAACTACAGCCAATGGTTGTTCAGCGAACTTAACAAACTGAACGGCGTATTGCGGGTCGAAATGTTCCGTAAGTTCCTTTATGTCGCACAAACAAAGCATTTTCGCGTCGAGGAAGATTGACCAATCTCCCTCATAGTTCCACAGAAGCGGTGATTCTACTACATTCGACACACGCAACACAAAACGAAAATCTGTGCCAATTGATGCACGACGACGAATACTGTGCTGGAGTACTTGTGCAATATATAGATCACTGTACCCGATTGTCAGTTGTAGGGTCTTCCCCATAATATGTTTCCAAGAGATCGATGTCAACTTCTGTTCCCTTGGTGATTTTATCGAAAGTCAGCTTGAAAGGGCACTCTTTCATCTGTCCGCGCTTCATGAAATCGTGTTGGACGAAGCATCCCAACGTGCAACGACTGAAATATTCGCACGACAAACAATCCCATCTGTTCAAAAAATTGTTCTCAATTTCATCGTTGTCAGCCTTTTGTATCTTTGCCTTAAAGAACGTTACAACGTGCTTATTATCTAACAGCAAATTCCCACACATGCACTTCGTACCATCAGGGTTGATCAGTTTGGAGCTTCTACAAGACATGAAGTTTGTGTGGTTCTCAATCCACTCTTTGATCGGATGTACATTCGGGTAGTTGTCCACCAGGAAGTAGAACGCCTTAAGCAGATCCTTATCAGATGGACCGACCAACAGATAGTCGTCTTCTGGTGAATAGTAGTCGAAGTAGATGTAGAACCCCTGGTCGTACAGATACTTGAAATATTCGTCCTTTCCTTCAACAAGCTGCTTGATTACTGGCTTTGTGAGCAACATGCTGATTCCTTCAAGCTCATTACGAAATACTTCAATGTTCTCTTTGAACGTTGCTAGTTGAGCTTTATTGAAGCGACCCTTTGCGTCGTAAGACGTTGTCAGTTTAACCTTAACACCTTCCCGTCGCAATGCGTGGAGCAAATCAAAAATTTCTTTTGTCTTCGTGGTGACGAGATTGGTTACGAAATTGAACGTAATGTCCTTCCCTAGTTTCTCAACATGTTTATGTGACCACCAGCATAGAGCGTAGTAATCCCCCCACATCTTTTCCGTGAAGATATCATCAGCAAAAACCTCTCCACCCATGATGTTGATTGTATACTTGTGATGTGGATCTTCATCAAGCATCTCACATAAGATTGGAATCTTTTGTCGAACAGTATCCAGACCAATATTCGCAGTGTGATCTTGCCAACAGAAATTACACGTTAGATTGCACTTCTCAAACAAGTGAATCGTGTATTCTTGATCGGTATCACGCTTGCGTTGCAGTACTAGCTGTGCAAGGTTCATCAGTCATTCTCGCTCGTTCTCGTACAATATACTCGTATACTTTTATCAGTTCTTCAGCCGACGGTTCGATTTAATCAAGTTGGCGCGAAGACTTATAAATCGCACATTACCACGAACGTATCCAAGTTTTGGAACAATTCGATCGGCCGACGGACATTGTAGTTTCTTAAAAGCTTCCCTTCCTCTTTCAAGTGCAATGCCTAAAACTGGACATATATTCGGTATCTTGACGTCTTCCAACTCTAGATTGAATGGAATATGCTCTTTCTTCGCTCCTGCCCGCAGCCGGGCCAATATTTTACGCTCGGGGTTGTTTTCGCGCCACCTTCTGGAGCGTGTGGTGTAATCATCTTTGTGATTCTTGTAGTGATTTTCCCCGTATCGCTTCGTTTTGTCTTTGTTGTTTTCACGCCATGTTTTTCCGAGCTGTGTAATGTGTTTTTTCTGGGCAGTGCGTCGGTTCTTTTGATGTTCCAGAATCTCAGTTCTGTTCTCTTTGTAATAACGTCGCCGAACCTCTTTCTGTTTTTCTGTTAGCTTCATATCAGTCCTCCAAGGCTCGACGCTCATTTATGCGAGAACGGTATTTAGTGTACAAGGCTCATACTTGCGAGCTCCCTTCTTTAACGTGCGATCAATTAGTAAGTTAGCCGATTCGTCATTGATATTGATGATCTTTTTCGCGATTGTCTTCATCAATGTGCAATGTTCCTCAACGACATTATGACGTTTCATGTCTGTGATCGTCTTACGACATCCATTGCAAATTTTGAACATCGGACATGTGTGACATTCTTCTTTTAGTGACAGCAATTCTGGTGCTGATTGAAGCGGTGTGAAGAACTTACCTTCAATCACTTCTTGTTGGAAGTTGATTGGATATTCTCGATCATCACCAAATGCGCCACATGAGTAATAATCACCACTTGGTTGTAAGCATCGAATGCCTTCATCACAGGAACGTAGTTGTGGACAGCTAGATGCTTTGCCGTCCAAACGTTGCATCATCTGCTTGGTATTATATTCCCACGGCCAGAGTCCTAGTTCATAGATCTCTGTATATGTGCGATAAATCTTTGACAATTGATATGGTGCACTTTGTATTCCGCTTGCCATTGCGTAGTTTAGCTTACATTCGACACTCATAGCCTGTGCAAGACGAACATTATCTATTGCCGTATCTTCGTTCTCGTCTGTAATCACTGAGATAAAATCTGGTCGATAACCAATATACTCTAGCACCTTATCGCTGACCTTCCAGAAAATATCTTCTGTGAATACTTCATCATCTGTAATTCGCCGTGTGTTACCGTAGTTAAAAGACGTTGTGACACCGACACGATCGTGTCGGAACAGGTCTACCCACATCTCTGGTTTCTTATAGAATGCCCATAGGTTCGTGGTGAAGCTAAGGTTTGTCGGCAAGTTGTTGTCGTCGCAGTATTTGATGATCTCCCAGTAATACCATGGCTTGACCATCAATGGATCTCCACCATTGACAATGATTGAGTGTGTGTTGGGGAACCGCTTGAGGAAGGCGTAGATCGACTCTAAGTCGAGGACTTTAGCTTTTTCGTCTGTGATGTTCGTGCTCGAGCAGAACGTGCATTTGAAGTTACATGCCTCTGTAGGCTTGATGATCAATTCCATGTGCCGATTATCAGGCACGAACTCTAGTTCAGGTCTCGTGCGGTAGAATTTGATTGGACTCATGCAACCTGCCTCAAGAACGTGAAAGCCGGCTTTGGTGCCAAGCAGTCCGTAACTTTCAAGGTTTTCATCAACTTGGTAAGACCACGAGCAACACACGCATTCGCAAATTCGCAGGTAGCACAGTGTTGTGTTTGTGGCAGATATTCAAAGCTTTCTACGGTCATTCGATTCTCAAACTCAACGAGATTGTCTGTGTTCCACTCAACTGATCGATCCAGATAGTAGCCTTCCTCAAACGTGACCAGCGGTTCTCCAACGAATACTGGTGCGTAGATCCGACCGTTTTTGTACACGTAGTCCTTATCATAGCCTTCGTGACGTTTGCCATTCGTGAAGTTGACGATGATTTTGCCGTGATCGTGTTCAACAGAGCGATTGTAAAGATCGTTCTGATATTCGATCATATGACGCAACCGCTGACGGTTGAACGGATTCGTCAAATTAAGACGCCCCTCTGTAATCACCAAATCGAGGTGTCCATCCCACTTATCGTGAAAGTCTTCGCTGTAGAATTCGAAGTCGACGAACTTCTTGTACTCGTACAAATTGCCGATCAAGTACGTCTTTGTGTATTTCGTTTCTGGAAGCAAACTGACTATGTAGTCACGATTGTGAAGGATCTTTGCCATGTACTTCTTGTTCATATAGTGATCTGGTTCGACAGGAACACTAAACTTCAGAGTATTGCCCTTGAGGAGCGGTCGTAGTTTGGCTGCCCAGTATTCCAGCACGTCATCATCGTGCAGGAATGTTGTGTTCAATGTTACCGCCTTGAACTTGTCAAGCATGAGCTTGAGTTCTGGAACGAAAATTTGCTCTGCGTTGTTCGAAACAATGAAGTCGGTTGGTGTGATTGCAACGTTTGATAGGATGTGAAAGTTTCGCTCGAGATCCTCAAACAAATGCATCAAACGATCGAAATCGCCGTCAAGAAAGCCGTCTTGTTCTTCCTTACCAATATTGCAGCCAGTGCAGTTCCACTTGCAACCATGTAACAGCTCAAGGTTGAAGTCGATTACGAAATCCATGCTCATCGCTAACTCCTTAGGAGCGAGAACTTCTTCAACTCAGCCTGGTCATTCGCTCTCTCGAGCGCAAAGAGGTGGTCTAGCAGGTAAGTGTTGACTGTCAGGCCATATTCCCACGAGCCAAGCAGTTGTCGCGTAGCGATTGAAGCTAGCTCATTGTCGATGATTTGTTCAAATGTGATTGCAGGATCGAGGAAGTGATCTTTCTCAACTTGTGTCTCGTCAAAAATATCCGCATGCATTTTGAAGTAATCAATGTAGATCTGACGCAGTACAGCTGTATTGTATTGATCGTACAATCGTGTGTAGTCGTCTGAGGTCAGTTTCATGTCCAGCAAAAATGTGTATTCGAGGTGTTCTGTAACATAGTGTACCAGTGTATCTTTCAACTGATCAAAGTCTGGTAACATATACAAGTGCCCAAGCATGACTTCTTTTACATCGAGTAGTGAACCAACTTGAAACTTCTTGACCATGGTGATGACTTTTGCTTTCAGCTGGTCGGTATGTTCCCAAGTCGGATCATCCAAGTATGTGGCGAGTTGGTATTCCAAACTTACAGCAGCAGAATCGACATTCACAGTGTATGGCTGTGCCTGATTCCACATCTGCACCGCTTGTTCCTTTGAAGGAATACGAGCTAAGAAGCTCTTGTACACAGCAGCAGCGTCTGGTGTTAGGCGAACAAATGGAACGTACGGATAACCAAACTGGTAACCGTATCGAGCGTAAATTATGCGAATCAGACTGTGAAAACTCGAACCGTCCATGTTTGGAAGGATCGTCTTAAGCCATCGAACCAGAATGTGCTCGAATGTAGCTGGATCACAATGTACAACCAGACGAGTCGACGGATCGAAATAAACCAACCACTGTACAAAAGCGTCTTCACTTCCAAATACCTCGACAAGAGCATCGAATGTTTCTGCGGTGAAGTGGATCTTACCAAAGTCGATGTCATCCACACCAAAAAGTTCGCTGTCAAACAGCTTCGTTTTCGGAGAGATGATAATTGCATCGTGACCTCGCTGGAAATCAGCGTCTGGTTTAATGTAGACTTTGTTTAGTAGGTGTAACATTGTTTTCCCTTACAGTGCCAGCTGGCGAATTTGTTCGTGTTGGTTCATCCGATAAGCATTCAGGATATAGTCAATCAAGTAAGAGTTGACAGTTTCCTGATAGTTGTCACCATTGAACAAAAAGCAGCGATATGGCCGGTCCAGCTCATACTTCAACACATCTTCGAACGTCAATTTCTTCAACAGAGGTGTGTAGTCCTGTGCAATGAACACGAACTTGTGTGTCACGCGATCAAACACTGTTTTCAAATCCTCCATGTTGTATTTAAGCCAGATATGCTCGGCATTGTCTGGCACAAATCCATCATCGAGAACAAATGCATACTGAGGGAACTGTTGAACAAACGTCTCGAGTGAATCTTTCAGAGAATTGAACGTTGCTGTCGGTTCAAGAACGATAAGATTCATGAAGTTCCGAACAATAGCTCCTTTAATTTCTAGAGCATATTCGTGAATGATTTGCTTCTTAGCCATTGACACAGCCTTTTTCTCAAACGCACGAGCATGTGCCCATTTTGGATTTGTTAGATAGGTCGCCAATTGGTATTCAACGCTGCAGTTGCGGATGATACTGTCACGTGCCACTTTTGTCAGGCGCCAGCGTGCAGTTTCTTGAAATCGATGGCGCAATCCAGCAACATCTTCAAGAATTTGAAGTGTTTCGACGCGGTATGAATTTGCCTGGTCCTCTGTTAATGTTACGAATGGCAAAACAGCTCCGCCTAGGTAGTAGTTGATACGGGAGAGCAGTAACTTCATCACCACAACATATGTGTCTTCCGTCATCTTTGGGAATACTGTTTTGAAGAATCTCGTTGCAATATCAACCATTGTCGGAAGATCGGCGTAGATCGTTAATCGTTTCTCGGCAGGCCATTTCATGAGGTAATTGAAGAATTTTGCATCAGATCCACCAAAGTGAGTGTCGAGCAGTTCTTTGAGCGACGTTGCTGAATAGCACAGTTGGCCTGTTTTTTCGTTGTTTGCCCGAGTTGAGAATTTCGTCGTGTAAAATGGAACATTTCCATAGGTCGGCGAGATGATAATTGCATCTCGCGAACCTTTCACAAGATGATCTCCCTTGACGTATATCTTGTTGAACAGGTGTAGCATTAGGCTGCAGCTCCTTCCAAAGCATTCATTTCTGAGTGTGCTGTAAGCAGCTGATCAAGGTCCACCGCCCCTGTGATGTAACACTCAAGAATACCGAATACAGGCGAGTTTACCAAAAATGGAAACAACGATTTTCCGTTATACATGTACTCGTCGAACTGCTGAACGTAATACTTCAGTGTCGTCGTAGCTGGTTGTGTGAAATATTCGAGGAACAACGGATGAGTCAACAGGTGGACGAATGTGAAACCAGTATGATCAATGTCGTTAACCGGCTCAAACGCTTCTTTTCCTTTACCGTATACTTCGCGGAATGATGTTGAACACGTTACAGCGTACAGAGGTAGACTGTCGAGAAGTTCAATCAGCTTGTTGATGTGTTCAGCTCGTGTTGGATTTGCAAGATATTCGCCGACATGTTCTTGTGGAAATAGCGACACTTGATCCAATATGTCTTGTTCAGCACCAATGTCAACTTTCCGAACGGCGAATAACACATTCAAAACGGTGTTGACTAGTTGTGCTACATGCAGGATTGACTTGTGAGTGATGTAGTCGTCAACGAGTACAAACTTCTCTTCGAGAGACACATCTGTCATGTTCAGAGCAACATTTGGTAAGTTTGTATTCGTCATGTAAATGAGCGCTGCACGGCCTTTGAGGTTACTGTTGTTGTAGTCAACAACCACTCCTGCATCTGGTTGTGTAATTACCTGACGCAAGGCGTCCATTGAAAGCGGAAGTTCTGTTGTAACTGTGGTCATTAGCGACGGTTCCTTGAACTATGACTGCTGTGACAGCTTGAGTGACACCACGTTTCCGTGAACGCGACGGTTGTGTTTCTGTGGTTCGTAATTGCGGTGTCAACGTTGTCAATTACTGTGTTTAACGTTGCTGCACTAATATCGCCAGTAAGAGCTGCCAAAGATGTCGTGATTGCTGGTGTTGTTGTTGCTGGATTTGCTTGGTACGTTGTTGTCAGATAACCATAGCGGCCTGGTTCTGTAAGTGATAGTTGGATAACAGGCGCTGGACTAAGGTATGTTTTTACCATTGAATAGCGACGAACACGGGACAGTAATACAGCTGTGTTTTGGAACAATGTGATCAGAGTGGCTGCTGCAATGTTCGCACCTGCAATGTCACTTGCTTGTGGTGAATTCGTCACCGTGCCAGGAGCGACAAGTGGCGCAGACAGAGGAGGTGTTCCACCATAGTTGGTGCTTGACAACGATCCACTAATTGGTGCACCACTACCAAATGGCTTTTGACCTAGTGCAGTCCCGTTTGCGGACACGCTTGTTGTTTTTGTGAGTGCGTTGACAACGTCGGTGATTTGTTGCTTGAACGAGTTCAAGTCAACGCCACCTGATCCAGTGATATTGTCTTTCGTGATGTCTGTGCCAGCGATAGCCATAGTTACTCCTTGCCGATGAACCCGTTAAGGAACATCTCATACTGTTCTCTATTGTTCTCTGCTTTGAATCGACGCATCAACGATTTCGGACTTGCACAAACGTCGCCTTCCCATGCAAGTTGGTGACAATCACCGTTGCAAACGTCATAAACATCGCACGTGTAGCACAGCGGATTGCGTTGTGTTTCACAAGCAATGTTTTCGATTCGCCCCTCGCTGCTAAGCAACGAGAAAATATCATCTTCCATTGTTCCGAACGTGTTGTCTACTGCACTGTTTGGACATCCGCCAATTGTTCCATCTGCGTTCAGGGTGAAAATCTTCTTCTCGCAACTTCGACAACGACAACCCGAATGTGTTAATGACACAAAGCTCGACAAAATTCCGTTCAAAAACAGATTAGCAAAGTACTTATGTGTGCCAAGCTTCAAACTTGCATCCCATAATCGCAGCATCCAAGCATCGAGTTCTTTATTTGAAGGAAGGATGTGTGGGTTGCGAGTTGCGTTACCATTTGGGGTGATTCGTTCAAGATGCAAATAGTGAACGCCGATATCACCAACCCAACGCAGGAAATCTTCCGGGTTCATATCAGTGATCGCACGATTTAAGCTTACCATAAGCGTGATCTTATGCCCATCATCGAGAAGTGTTTGGACGTTTTTAGCCCACAGAGCTTCCTGTTTTTCGTTATCAAATCGGATATTCTTGTCCCAAGAAGTTGAGATGCCGTCTGTAAAGCATTCCTTGAAGAATAGGCGCTTTTCATCGTCGAGTTTGTATACAAGGTTTGTCGTTGTTGTCCACCAAACTGTTGGCCACAAATCCTTGCACGCTTCCCATGTACGACGCATATCGGCGATTGGAGCAAGCATTGGCTCCCCACCATGAAAAGCGACACTTCCTCCCGCCAGGGTTGGATTTACTGCATGGAGACGATGGAACCAATCGATTGTTCGAGCTGGATCGAAGTAGATTTTTCGTCCGTTGATTCCGTTGGTGAAGCAGTGTGCGCAGTTGAGTTGACAGGTTTCAGTCGTCTTCAAATACACCATTAGCTCTGTCAGCATTAGCTGAGGAGCAATTGCAAGGGGAGCTGTTTTGAATGCTGACGGTGTATGCTTACGCAATGTACCCGCGTCAGATCGCTTGTAGAATGAGACTGCAGCTCCTGTCATTACCTTTTCCTTGTCTGTCGATCATACTACAACTCGGTCACAATCTCAACTTTATGAGTACTGTGCTGGGAACACTTGTCGCCAGTTACCACCCGGAGGAGCACCTACACCTACGCCGATAGCAATGTAGATCACAGCGCCCAAGACATAGATGTCACCAGCCTTATAGGTCGGAACTGCTGGCGATACAAACACCGACGGAACAGTAACCGAACCGCCACCGCTTGTAATCGACGTGACTGCAGTATTAACGTAGTTCTTTGTTGCTGCAAACTCGGTGTTGACCAAGTCAGGGTAAGACATGACAGGTAGGCCGGTGATGTTGAATGCACCCATCGCCAGCACGCCAGTCATTGTATCACCGGTTATGTTTACGTAACGAGTATCGGCGGCACCGACACTCAAAGCGTCAGTTGCTACACCTACGTTTGTTGTAATGTTTGTCAGACGGAAGCCACCAATGTTTAGGTTAGCTGTTGGTGTGTTTGTGCCATCAAGACGTAGATAAGTCGTATCACCAGATCCGCCACCGCCTCCTGTAACCAATGGCTGCCATGTTGTCGTGAAATCGTTCCACACATACAGAATGTTGTTGACACTATCCCACCACAATGTACCTTCCGTTGCCTGTGCTGGTTGAGTTGGTGCAACAATCGAAATTGGTGGAGCAACGAACGTTCCGCTAACACCCTGGAACGCGTCCCAAACCAACAAGCTCTTCTCCGGGAAGTTTGCAGCAGTTGGAGCAGCTGCATTTTGTGTGAATGCTTGTGGCATCCAACCGGCTGGAATTTGCTTGTATGCTGAGTCCCAACGATACAATGTTGTGGGTGTGAGTGGGTCACCAAACGCGTCAAGGTTCGATGTCAGAGGATCAGTTGGAGCACCACCTGTGTACCAATACACACCGATCGCGTGAGCTGGAGCTACGTTTGTACCTACAGCACCACCGTTGACAACACCACCGGTTGCAATTGTTGACAGGAATACCCAAGCAGCAGGTGAATCAGGATCACGAACATACCAATCAACTGCCGTGCGGAGCCAGTAGTACTTTGTTCGCAACCACAACATACCGTCAACTGGTGTAATAGGTGGTGTAGCGCTGTTGAAGTTTTCTGTAAGACGGACGAGGTCTTCGTTAACAGATTCGCCCCATTCTAGTGCGCCTCGACCGTAAAGACGGAGAGATGTATTTGAGGCAGAACCGCCAGGTCCGTTGAATCCACCTGGTGCGATCGAAAACCCATCTTTAAGAGGGTCCGAAAAATCGATTACGTACGTTGTCATGAGAGCTTCCCCTGAAATAGAGATTGTAACCTCTATTTATGGAAGAGCTATAAGTCCAGAGCGGCAACGTACTTGTTGATTTCAGCGAGTTCTTTGGGGTGTTTTTCGAATTTCTCAAGCCAGTAATCTGGCCGAATGATCGTTTCAAGGATCACTTGCTGCTCGGGGGATGCCTTGTCTTTGAACAGTTGCTTGAACTTGCGGCTCCGCAGTAAGAACCATGGTGATAGTTGGCGAGTTCGAAGTAGATAGATCACGTCAATAGGTGTCAAAACCTCAAACACAGTCGAAACGTCCGTTCCTTTCTGATCTGCTAGATTAAGCAGCGTATCAATCGACATCTTTGCCTGCTCGACAGGCAGTGTGTTTCGATCAAGGTGTTCTAGGTATAGCGAGTACACTTCATCCGACGTCCAAATCGACGGTTGCAAGCCCTTTTCCTGCATTAACCAGATGAACTTTTCCGCCTTTGGTAGCCCGACTGCTTTAACATGCTTGGCAAAGTTAACAAACGTTCTGTAATACTTCGACGTAAGAAATGATTTCGCTGGAGGTGGCATTCGTTTCTGAGCACGGAGCCATTGTTGATAATGTAGCCACGCAGCTTGCCCTTCTGGTGTCTGGAATTCTTCCAGCCGTTTCATTTGCTTGCACTTGTGCTGCAAGTATCTGTTCTCGTGAACAAACGTGTGGGAACAATACTTGCATGTGTATGCCGCCTTGTATTTTGTTGGCGATTTCGTCATTGTCAGTCCCAACATCAGTCGCCTTTTAGCTCTTTTTTCAGCTTAGCGATCTCTTCTTTTTGCCAACCTAATTGTTCGGCATAGTCCAGAATGTCTTCTGATTGCAAAAGTTTCGCAGCATCAATTGCTTGTCGTTTTGTGTACTTGAAGTAATCACACAGGACCGTCACCGCTAATTTGCCCAGCCGTTTTGAGCTGGGTGGTTTGATCCAGTTGTATCGTTGCGCGTGCTGAGTACACAACGTCAGAAGATAGAACAACAACTGTTTATGCTGTCCAAGATCGAACACGAATGGATTTACAACAGCATTCAAAAGGTACACTTGTCGTTTGCTTGACGTTCCCGTTAGCCATCGCATGATGACAAACGGTTGAAGCTCTTTCAGTTCTTCATCTGTCAGATTTTGATAGTAGCCAGTGTTTTTCTCACTAATAGCTCCTAGCAGTTCGAATAGGTTTAGTTTCCGGTCAGCCATTTTGCGTCGTGGCTCACTTTCGTATCATATACGCTAAATTCGTTCATTGGTTTTCCAACGATGTATTCCTGGGCGTCAAGATATTGAACGGCCTGATCTACATATGCACGGAACTGTTCATTGGTGCCTTCATATACTCGATATGTTGCCATGTATGTCACGTCACCGTCTTCGTGTGTCTTAAAGCCATTTCGGGAAAGATGTAGATCCATTTCCTTACAACGACGAGTAAGAATATCCATATCATTTGGATGGAGTCGAACAGGAATATGACTTTCAAAATAGCAATTCTCTGGCATTTTTGAACCATCACCGATGTGTTGTGGAGCGGCTGGATGCCAAGAAACAGTTTCAATCTTTTCTCGAACTACCATGAATCCTGCTGCCATCAAACGGCCAGTAATTCGTTTCATCTCTTCATAGGCCGACCGATTGTCTCCGAAATGTTTTGATGATGTCATCACATCTTTGATCGTTCTTGTTTGTGTTACGAGATCAAGTGGTTTTACGTTCGCCTCGGCGCATGTTGTTTTGAATCGCTCGGAATCTTCTATCATTGGATCCAGTTCAACAGTAATATGAATCTCAAATGGTACTGGGTATTTCAGGTTCTTTTCGTTGTGTTGCAGTCGAGCCCACTTTTCCGCTTTCAGCCACATCATATCTTCAATTTCTTCGTCGGTAAACTGAAGCGCATGAGCAACTGATAAAGCACAGAACACCGTATCGACAGCTTCTTCGAGAATATCCTCGCGGGTCGCAAAACGATGATTTGTTGCATATGCTCCGTCATAAGGCAAAACAACACGAGCGAGCTCACCAACTTCTTCACACGTTTTCAGAGCTCGCTGTGAAAGTGATTTGATGTCTTCTTCGGAAAGATGACGAAGATAGTTCAATAGTTCCTTGTTCATTGGGAATCCTGACTCAACACGCTATCGTCGTGCATATTTGGCACGCGAAAGCGCCTCATGCAGAATTTGCACTCAACGTGTTCAGCAGTAAGCACTAGTTGTTCATACGGATGAACACAGTCCATTACCATTCGTCGGCGAAGATTCGCAACTTCGTCAATGATCGGAAGTTTCTGTGACTGCAGCGCGACGATTTTGTCTTCAATCGGTTTTAACTTTGCAAGCAAAGACACCATGTTGTCCATCAATCGATTCCACGATACCTTTTCACCACGCGTTGCATGGTCACAAATCGTCTCGAAAATTCTTCGTTGTCTCGCCTGTTCAGGCGTCTCTGCGTCTGGTTTCTTTCTACGAGCCATTATAGTTGTCCTAAGCTGATAAACATGGCAGCTGCATTGATCTCGGGATCAGCAACAACACCATGCTGGTATAGATGTTTTGCAATCGTGAGAATTCCTTCCTCCCACTTTGCAGTGTCTTGAAACTTGAGGCCTCGACGTAGATTCTCGTAGAGGAATCTGTACAATTCGACCCACTCTTCTCCATCAACACTCGCACACACCAGTTTCCTAGCTTCATTCCACTTATTCTGTTCAATCATGTCGATCAGTTGGAACTTCCAATCACCGGCAGCGCCTTCTAGCTTTGGATCAAGAAGCTCACCAGTACTCGAATTCTGTTGTAACGAATTGACGATCTTGCGAATGTCCGGATAGCCGTGCGTTATGTATTTGATCAACGTCGCATCGGAGAAGTTGATTCGTTCCCGGCCAAGAATTTCATAGCAGTAGCTTGCTACTTCTGCTTTTGGCGGAGCTTTGAAATGGAAGTGTTGGCATCGCGACACGATAGCGGGCATGATTCGATGGGCGTAGTTACAAGTTAGTAGGAACCGGACGTGATTCGAATACTGTTCCATGATATTGCGCATTACGGCTTGACCGTTCAACGTGATGTAGTCCGCTTCTTCGAGGTACACAACCTTGAAGTCACTCATTGCGAACGTGGAAACGAAGCTTTGAATCTTCTCACGAACCACTTCAACGGTGTTTTCTCGTGAAGCGTTGATCTTCAGCACATCACTGTTGTCAAGTTCCATTGCACTGATAAGGATTCGAGCGATTGTTGTCTTACCAGATCCTTGAACACCAGACAAAAGTAGGTGTGGGATCGTTTTATTTGCAATCATCACCTCGAATGAGGCCCGTTGATGTCCGTCGTGAAAAATGTAGTCTTCTATTGCAGAGGGTCTGTATTTTTCGACCCAAAGCTTATGCTTATCTTGCATTAGGATGCTCCTTGGTATCGTACTATTATACCGACTACAAGGAACAAATCAACTACTCGTTGAAGTATAACATCAATCCATGACTACGAAGAATGTTCTCGATTGCGTGCTTGTCAACAAGGTCTTGACCCGTTAAAGGATGAGGCTTCGCCTTTAGTTCACGATAGTAGCTGATCAATTCGTATAGCGCATCGGGGTTGATCGCACCACTACTTGCGGCCAGTTCGTCAATGTATCGTGGACGAATGCGTTTTTCAACAGGCTGTTCAGGTTTTTTCTCAACAACAGGCTCTGAAATTGGAATCTTTACCGGAAGAATTTCTGCTCGAACAGCGTGAGGCTGTTCGATCTCTGGCATTGGTGGTGTGTGTTTTGGTTCGGGCAACAGTTCTCCAATGAATTCACGAGGGTCAATCTCCTGCTTTGGATGCTGTTTGATCTCTGGCATTGGTGGTGTGTGTTTTGGTTCAGGCAGCATCGATTCGCGAGGTTTGATCTCTGGCATTGGTCGCCGTTCGTTATTACGGACTCGCAAAGCGATGTTCACGCCGAGCGTCAAAGCGATTGCCATTGGGTCGAACGCAAAGATGATTATGAAGATCAGGTACTTTGTTGCTTGATCCGTTTCATAACCAAACGCCTTCGCGATGTAGGTAATCGGACCAATATGTGCTTCTGTCTTGATGATTTCTTGTTGAAGCGCAAGGATCTCTTTGTCGAGTTCATTCAGTCGCTTCGTGACTTCGGTCTGTTCTGCCTTATACTGTCGGGTCAAACTGTCTCGTGCGCGTGTGCTTTCGCGCAACACAAGCATTGCGCGACGGTCGATCTCGCCGTTACGCTCAAGATTTTGCACTATTGGAGATCGGGCGATCAGGTCGTCTATTTGTTGTTTCCGAGCAAGCTTACGGACCTTTTCGTCCTCAAGAAGCTTGACTTGTGCTTCTTTCTGTTTCAACGGAAGGACATCTGCCTGATAACCAGATGACAAGAAGCCGAAAATGCCAGCAGACGTCAGAAACATCAACGCCAGAATACCAGCAATCATGTAGTATCGAAGCCACGTCCACCCACCCATCTTTGACCAGTATCGGTAAAGATACGAAGCGGACATCAGTTTACCAGCTTCAAGAGATGCTCCCATAACAACAACATACCAGAACATCCCACTGAACGTATACGCAAGACCATACACGCTAAAGTAAGCAGCAGATCCTGCGATTGCTATTGTTGTAGCAATCAACATGGCAATGAACAGCATTGTTACTCCTTAGGTTCGTATGCCAGAATCTCGTTTTCTTCGATATAGCAGAACTTAACGCCTCTGTACTCGAAGTAACCAAAGAAGTTCTGGTCCAGGAAGTATACTTTTGCGTTTTTGAGCTCGGAAACCGCATCCGGGCCAAGGTCAACAACTTGTCCGTATGCCGTATCATCGTTTATTTTGCCTTCGACATGGAGACCAGATTCGGTGACGTTTTTCTGAACGTCCATGCGATGGAAAATTACACTCTTACCGAAAGCACGAAAGTCGTGTTTGATGTTTCCTGCTTCGTCCGTTGTTATCGTATCTGCGGCAATGATCTTGCTTTCATCGGTTCGCCATAGTTGTTCGCCGTCGACCTTGAATCGCAACGACCACATCAATGGCTTAACAAGAATATCATCACCTGGCTTTACGCCTTTACAATCTGGTCCTACATCAAGGACTTTCACCCAACGAGGAGATTTTGCACTATCGTCAGCATGTCCTTGTACTTCAAATCCCCAGTCGAGCTTTTTAGTGAAATATCCTTTTGAATCAACGGTTTCAAGAAAGCGAAAGATGATATGGTTTTGTATGGGTCTAAGTTTCATAATATGCACTCCGTATTATTGTTCTTTTGGTTCGTCTGACTCCGGTAACTTTTTCTCGACGACGACTTCAGGAAATACTTGTGGTCCTGGTGGCGGAATTGTATTATCCGTCACTTGTGCCTGTACCCTCTTAAGCCGGCGCTTGAACTTCTGATCAATAAAGCTCTCGCGCGCTTTCACTTCCGTTGTTTTCGGAGCAGAAGCAATCTGTTGTTTGATTTTGAGCAGGTCGAAGTTGACTTCAACGCCGCGCGCACTACGCACTCCTTTTCGCATAACCCTCTCCTAATCGTGCAGGAAGTCGTCGACGTCGAGATCATATGCAAAGCTATCCACGTCGTGAACACCTATCACATACAAGACATAAGACGACACGCTGCTGCCACGGCCGACACCCCACACTATATCATTGTCGGTTAAGGTATTTATGACGAAAATGATTACGCGTAAAACGCCGTACAAATTCCGCTTCTGATAGTTCCGTAGCTCTGAAACGAGGCGAAGTTCGCGATCTTCCCACTCCTGTTCCGGGCACGTCCGCAAGACAGCCCAATGCTTGTCGGCGATATGCTGCACAATGTCAAGTTTAGCGTACTTCTCAGGAATCGTCCAGTCAAACGTTAAAGGCTTGCATCGTGTTTTGACAGTGAGTTCTTGATCGGTCTGAACTTGACGATTGTATTGGGCAACGAGAGGTGAGATCCAATCGACAAACTTTACGTCATACTTCTGAACGGCGTCGTACAACGTATCTGAGTTGAACGACGAATCACCATCAAACCAAAGGGTGCGGTCTTTCAGCGTTGTACTATGTAAATGAGCTTGCGTAAGGCTTACCCGGTCCGGTGTCGATGTTTGGGGTCTTGGCTGGTTTGGATGTGTCATCGTTTAAGAACGGGCCATTGCCTGGTGGACGAGCAGTCGGTTGTGGAAAGTTAGCTGGATCAATGTTCATTCGTTCCAACGGATTGTTTGGATTCACATTTGGAGGAAATGCCATTATACCAGGGGCAATTGACGTAAGTCCAGCAGCCTGAACTTCAGTCATCATTGAGGCGGCCTCGTCAAGCAGTCCTATCTTTTCGCGAATGCGTTTCCATTGGCGCGGATCGGGATACCAGCCTTCATCTTGCATTTCTTCGACACCTTCAAGCCAGTATTTGAACTCTTTGACTGTGAGTTTCTTTTCTTTTTTCTCTGCCATGTTCATATCCTATTAGTTCACCTAAGCTGTTATTTACAACAATTTTTGACAGATATACCACTCAAATTGTTCAATATCCTATTAGGTCACCAACGATCCGACCCTTCAAATACTTGTTGTACCCGTCAGATGGAGAGACCGTTACCCATTCGTCTGGTCCAATTGGATGACACAACATTTGATGTTTGTTTAATGAGGGGGCAACAATACGGAACTCAGCGAAGTAGTTTGTCACTGAGACAATTCCCGCACCGAAATTCGCCTTGTTCGGTCCATACACCAGTGCAGTGAACTCACGTCCAGCAGCCTCTGCAACCTCAATCACATCAAGCTGTGATGTGTCTGTGTCGTACACGAGAATGTTCCAATTTGCTGGCAGAGGAAACTCGAAGCCTCTAACCGCGACAACAATTACCGGACACACAATCTCCTCAAGGACAAGCAAGGGAGACATTGTAAAGTCCATGAGGTTCAAATCAAGAACCCACATATGATCAGTCAACGTCGGGGTGTAAATGCTGTCTAAAAGGACAGGCTTGTTTTCAGTGTCAAAAATCAGCATCGTTCTATTATAGCGACGTTAGTCCTCGAGGACAAGCTTCGAGTAGTTGATTTTGTGTAGCTTATGAGGGTATTGAGCTTCTTTGTAGAACTTTATTCGCTCTCGCATATGTTTGCGACTGTACTTTAAATCGCTCGTCAAATCAGAGATGTGAACGCTATCCTTGTCTTCTGCCATGCGCAGTCCTCGACCAATTGCTTGGATCACTCGAATGAATGATTTTCCAATATCGATTAACATTAGGTTGAAGATGCGGTGAATGTCAATGCCAGTTCCTGCAATGTGGACCGTAGCAATCACGACAAGATCGTCGTGAGAAGCAAACAAGTCATAGATCTGTTTTCGTTCCTTCGTTGATCTAACATCCTTACCATTGACGAAAATAGCTCCATTGATTTCTGCAGCGAGTTTTCGACCAAATGCAATGTTGTCTATGAGACAGAGAACGTTTCCCCTTTTTGCATCCCGCTTTGCTTCAATATACTGCGCAAGATATGTGATCCGGTCTTCCTTGTGTTGCAAGTATGACTTCTCAGCTGTAAAGTCTGGAAAGTAGCCTTCTTTGAACTCTGCATACGTCGGCTGCTCATTATTGGGAATGTTTGGTGTGTCGGCAATGAATTGGTCGTACTCTTCAGTCAGATCTTCAGTCAGTTGGACCACATCAATATTGATCTTGGCAAGAAGTCCCTTCTCGATCAGTTCAAAAGCTGGAACTTGGTAGCGGACTGGACCAACGGCCACATGAACAGCCCAAGCATCAGATTTGTCCTTTGGCAGCGTACCAGTGAAACCAAAGCGATACGGGACCTTTGCAGCATGGTCGGTCAGGATTGTTGACAGGACATTGCCTTTCAAACCATGCGCCTCATCGACGATGACAATGTTGAACATCGTGATCACTTCCGGTGCATTCTTAAGTGCTTGCCACGTTGAAACAACGTGTTGATGTCCAAGTGTCTTTCGTTCGCCGCTATATTCGCCTGTGTCGAGTCCGTAATGAATGTATGTTTGGCGTGTTTGACGAATCAAGTCCTTGTTTGGAACGATTGTTAACGACTTCAATCCAAACTTATCATACTGATAACACAACGCAGCACACATTAGAGTTTTGCCAGATCCGGTTGATGCTATCACTGTACCAAAACCTTCTCGGATAAGTGAATTTACAGCTGCAACCTGATGTTCGCGAAGTACCGTAGCTTCACCTGTGTCAGGATGCTTTACGGCGTTAAACAAGTCAGCATCGATTTCGTCGGCTGCAACCAGAACGTTGTCACGCAGGTCTTCTAAGACGACCTTGTAGCCAAGATTGACGATACGCGGCAAGAGGTCTTCCAACAGGTACAAGTATGTCTTGCCCGTCTTGTGAAAGAAGCGAATCTTACCGTCCCACTGGCCTAGTTTGTAGCGCGGATTGAAGAAGTAGTTCGGCGCATGAACAGCGTATTTTTCGTAGAAGTAATCGACGTGCTCTGGTAGAAGATCCAGAACAACAACGTATACTTCATTCAGTATCCTTATTCGTATTTGCATGTTTATAACAGGTTGTCTTTTACCTGATGTACCAACATGTCCACTCTGTTCTTCAAAGCATACCCCCTTGTGGTCCATGCTTCGGAAAGTGCTGCATACTTTTCACGGAGTTCGTCAAACATCAGGAATCGTTCCTGAGCATCAAGGAACTTGTCGTCACGGTCAACGTAGCGAGTGAGGTCGCGACCTAAATCAAGCCCACTGCCACCCTTGAGCTGCCGAACAATGTTTCCCCGAACCATATCCACAACGGTTTCTAGTCGTTTACAGATTGTTTTAAGTTCGGAAAGTCGTTCGTCAACGTAGATCGGCCATTCGGCTTGATCATTGTTTGCCTGCGCTAGCGTCTTACCTTTGAATGTTAAGCTCTGCCGAGCAAGGTCGTACTCTTCTTCCAGTTGCACGTGTCGTTCAAGAAGCAGGCGAAACGCTATACTGTCTTTTGGTTCGAGTTTTTGGAATATGTTTGTTGGATCTGCCATTAGTGTTTTGTTCCCTTGATCAGATGTTGAGATTGGAGTAACGAGGCGAGTTGCTCACGTGAAAGCTTACTGTTGTCGAAATCGCTTTCTTCGGGTTTTTGTTTCGCTTCAAGCACTTCGCCCGTTGCTTTGTTGACGAACACAGTTGGAGTTGGAGCCTCTGGCGTTGCTTGTTGAGCAACGCGGCTGTTGAGAAAACGAACAATCTCTTCTTTTGGCTGGAACACCATTGCCAAGGGAATACCAATTCGCATCAGACGTTGAACCTCGGTTAGGTTTCCTTCTTCTGGTACTTCACCTGTCATAGGTGACAAGCGATTGATTGCCTCCGGCACCAAATCGGTGTTTTTATACGAGACAACAGCACCTATCATCAATGTGCCGTCATTGACGTCGATCAACAGCCACGAAATTGCGTCATACGAGACGTTGAAGAACTCGTAAAGTGCAGCGAGAACAGTTGGACCGAGTTTCTCGATGATTTTTCCTGTGCCAACGGTGAATAATTGTTCTCGCTGTTCAAACAACTGCAGTAACTGTATGATTTCTTTTTCTAGTTCTTCGTCGATCATTTAGTCTGTGATCCTGTATTGTTGGTTGCCAACGATCAGAAACTTCTCCTCTTCACTCATTGTGCGAATGGTTCGGTTCCACATCATGTCTTGAACCTCAATCGTCAACTGTGCCGCAAGTTTGTAGTTCGGCTTCTTAGGCAAGCTGGTTGTTGGATATAGCTGTTCACGGACCATGACGTCCATCTTTTCAGCGTACTCCACCACCTGCTCATAAGTCCACGAACCAGCTCTGATCTCCAACAGTTCTTTTGCGTCTGGACGACGAACGATGATCTTGCCTTCAGTTAGAGCTTCCACGCCCATGCGAAGCAAGCGAACCAAGTGCATTGCATGCTTTGAATTCGAGTGGAGTGCTATTTTTCCGTTTCTTCGTGTAACAAGAGTGTGGTTGGAAGTCATAAAACAAACAATTCTTTGATTTACAACGGGTATTGTTTGAATATTATTGTTACTACGATAAGTTCTTTTTGTATTAGACGCTTTCTTGTTTATATGCACTTGGTACATTTCCAGATTATCATCAAACAACGTTGACGAATAATAAGGACCCCATTTTGATGTTTCAAACCCACACAAAAAGGCCAATCGTTGTACATCGTCAGCAAGTGCTGCATTGATTGTATAATAAACATAAGTTTCTTCTTGATGGTTCTTTTTTGTTCCGTCGCCTTGCAACAAGCACGTAAGGAGTATGTTCATCTCACGCTGTGTCAACTCAAAGCACCATTGAGGAATTCGCTTTTGATGACTACCATGTCCACAATCTTCGTATATCATTGTGGACAGTTTTTGATCGAAAAACCAACGCTTTTCAGGAAAGTTTGCTATTCCTTTTGCCTCGTATACCTTCTCCGTACATTTTATTTTGTTGAGTTTACGTTGGCGAGTCAGGTTTTGTGTCAATCGCGATTGTGGTTTCGATTGTGAAATCGATACACATGAAACGCAACCGTTCGGTTGAAAGGAGCAACTTCCGTCACTAATGTACCATCCCAAGACTCGTAAGTAGGAGTGCAGTGGAATGTAATCTAAGATTGCTTTAGTGAATCCTTTGGGCAAATTCTGTCGCGCTTTTTTCGGTACTATGGTGTGAAGTGTATCAAAACATTCCGGAACAAACGCTGCATCAACAAATGACCAATCACTCACATGTTTGTCAAGCGTCCGTGAAAACTCTCTTATGTACATTTTATGATTTGGTGTAACACATACGTCTACGTGTTGGCCTGTAAAATGATACAGATTTCCGGTAAACGTTCCTTCAATTCGTTCTCTCGGCGTTTGATATTCAACCTTATGAGATAATGGATTGAAAGTAGCGAGAGTGTCCGTTTCTGACACCTCATCAAACTTTTTCCAACCATCGTTCGTAAGAAACTCTGTATCGTCAGTATAACAATCATATCCAAATTGCTCTTCCAAAGCGTTTCGTACAACGTTTCGTTCTCTCTTCCACGTCCAATATTGACTCCATTTTTCCTTTGCACTCAGATAGACGTCTTTGTTGAATTTAACAATCATCAACGGTGAACCCAACTCGTGTGTATTACCTTCATACACGGTGTTCAACGTTCCGTCGCTTTCCGTGAACGTTTCATGATTGGCAGATTCGTATACACCATATGTGTCCGCTGCAAATGGTACCAATCGGTAGCCTTTGTGGAACTCACTAAGGTCAACCTTAAACCGTTTTTCAGGCGTAAAGTTGTGCACCAATGAGACAAAGTCAATTTGACGTGGAGAATGTTTACAAAGCAACATCACGTCAGGATCATTAAGTAAAGTGTCTCTGCTCATTTGCTTTCCTTTTGAGTGTTGCACGAATTTTCTCTCGTGTTTCCGATGGTATCTTTGCAGCCCTTACCAACATAGAAAACTTTATTGGTGAAACTATCGATTAGACCATAAACGTAAAACATTACTCAACCACTCGTTTAACGATTGTTTCATCAAAATGTTCTTCAAGCCATTTGTAATCTATTTCACTCATCTTGAAAGCATGACGCAGTTTTTTTATACCTTTATCAGCCTGTGTAATCCATTTGTTATGTCCCTTGATCCGTTTCAACTGTGCCAAGGCATAGCCACTCGTTGTGAAAGCAATCTTCGAACACAACAGATCGGGCGCGTGCCTACGAAGCAAATCGTATGCAGGAGTACGGAATACAATGTCGCGATCTGCAACCCACAATGTTTCAACAACGTTCGGGTTGCAGTCAACAACAAGCTTCATGAAGTTTGCCAACTCGTACAGTTTTGTATCTTGTTCAGTCGACACTTCAACTTCCGTGATTGGAAAGAAAGGTGTCCGAACGTTGACAGGCTGAGCGACAAAAATTCCGCGAAAGTCAATGTCGGATGTAGGCAGAGCTGTACCGTATGCATGTGATCCAGCGTAGTGCTTTACAATCAAATTCCTCTGCGCCAGTTCTTGTGCGTCGTAGATTTCCATTGTTTATCCTTTTGAGGTCTTCAAGAATCAATGTCATTTCCGTAACAGTTGCATCATTTTTAAGAGTGTTTGCTCGTGAGCTGATAATTCGACAATTCCCACTCACATATCCACGCGAACTATCAATCCTATCAATTGAGATGGTGTGTTAGGAGTGATCTTTCCATATGTAAAAATAATGGAATGCCTAACACTGGGCACAAAGAAGGTAATGTTAACTCCTCTACAGATAAATTAAATTCTAACCCTAATCGTTTAGCACGAAACTTCGATCGTCGAATCATGTCTGGAATAGGCATTTCTTGCTTTCGTCTATCACGTCCGACTTTCGCGATGGCGCGCCGTTTGCCCTTCCCCACTTCAATCGTTGCTTCTTTCTATCGAACATGTTAAGCTCCTAATAAGGAACGGACTACCGTCCACTATTTTGGATTAAAGGTCAATCTTTTCGCTCCAACGCTTGTGCCATGCCGCGGTGCTCACCGGCCGCTATCGATGCTTGGAACGGAGGGCCAACACAGATCCACTGACCAGGCGTCTCTGCAACAAATTGATTGACGGCTGCTGTCAACCTATCAAGGTCGTAGCTTAACGATGTGATGATTTTATACGCTGGTAGTTGGCTCGCCTTCATTTTTTTGCCCTCTTCAAGCGACGGCGTGTTGCTGTGTCGTCTTTCGACTCACCATCCTCTTCAGCTTCCATCGCCTCATCAATACGAGCTTTAAGATATGCTTCTGTTTTTGCCTCCGCCTTGACCAAGATTCGATCAGCAACGGCTGCAACATCCTTTTTATACCATGATTCGTCTTCGCCGTCGATCACGTACCGCGAGCCCTTCGTCTCAACCACACCCATTTCGACTGCAGTTTCGATAAGACCGGAGTATGGATCCATCCCAGTATCATACGGAACTTCGATTGTCACTGTTTGATACGGCTTAGTAAATCGTGTTTTGTAACCTTCACACTTCATACGAATGCCGTGGACAATTGATTCGCCCGCTTCCTTCAGTTTGAGCTTTGTCAGCATGATGATCTGTGACGCAGAGAACTTCACCGCTTCACTGATGATCCAAAGACCTTCACCATTTAACAAATCTTGGTTACGATAGACCTGTGATGTTACAACCACAGCTACGTTGTACGGCTTGATGTCTTGAACCATTGTTTTCAGTAGCTTTTTCGTCTGCCTGTTCTTCTGACCTTGGTCGCCTTTCTGTACACCTTTGTCGTAGTTTTCTTGCTCTGTTTCAGTCAGCAGCATGTCGATGCTATCTAAAACGATCAGAATTTCCTGACCATTTTCTGGATCTTCCGCACACGATTCTTTGTATGCGTTCATGAACTTCGAGAACACACGCGTTACATCTTGAACGGTGACCACACCCGCATAGAAGTACTTCTTTGTTGAACGATCGGTGTTTACACCGATCTTGCCCATGAAGTCGTCATCAAGCGCATTCTCACTGTCGATAACCAGTGTAATCGCACCTCGACGCTGTGCTTCACGAACAATGTTTGCTGCAACGAAACTCTTACCAGCACCTGATGGTCCAGCAAGATTCGTCACACGTCCTTGTGGGATACCTTTGGCGAAACTGCCAGAGATGATCTTGTTGAGAACGAAGTTACCAGTTGAGTACCAATAACGTGGTGGTTTTGAAGATGTGCCAACACCTTCCATTTCCTCGAGTTCTTTGTTAAAGTCGTCGAGAAACCCTAAACTATTTCCCATGGTAGTCTCCTTGTGAGAAAGAGGGTGGCTGAGCCACCCTCTTGTTCATTACGCTGCTGATGCTGCCTTTTGAGCTGCTCGACGTGCTTTGATCGTAGCGAGCATTTCATCAACGTCGCTTTGCGCGTCTGCAGACTCTGGCTTAGCAGGTGCAGTTTGTTTTGGAGCTACAAATGGTTCATCGTCAAGAGTAGGCTTAACGGCTACCACTGGCTTCCGTGCTGGCGTAACATCATCCGGATCAGGAATACTGTCCCCGTCGACACCACTACCCTGATAGTTCGCACCTGTCAGAGCTGCGTGAAGCATCTCTTCGACTTTCTCACGACCTGGGTGCTTTGGAAGAAGCGCTGCCAGATCTGACATGCCTTCCGCTGCGATTGCGAGTTCGTCTTCTGTGAGTGCACGCTGCCTAGCGCGGAACTTCGAGTTGAGTTGGTATGTTGGGTACTTCGGTCCCTTGTCCTTCTGAATGATGAAGTCATATCCATCATCGAAGTTGTACGGGATGCTTTCCAGTGTTTCAGAGCTCTTAAATGCGTTCTGAATGATCTGCCACAGTTGGAATCCGAGAGCGATGTAGCGAACCCTGCCTACATGTGTTTCACCAGTCTTCTCGTCGGCTGGAAGTGGATCTTCCAGAACGATTGCCTGTGCGATGTGCTGCTTCTTCTTCCAGTACTTCTTACCGTTTGGGCTTTCCTTTCCCTCAACCTTGTAAAAGTCTTGAGATGCCTTGCAAATTGGGCAATCTTCACCGTACATCGAAAGACATGGGACAGACTTCTTTTCCCCATTGATTTCGAGAACGTGCATTACCTTCTGTGCTAGGAAGCCACGTGGGTTCTCTGGATTCTTATCGGGTAGGAAACGAATAACTGCTCGTTCGCCTTCTTTCATCTTCCAGAATGGAAAGTAGTTGTTTGGGAGACCGACGCGTTCGCCTTGTTCATCTTGACCGATGTTAGCGCGAAGCTGTTCGAGAGTGAGTTTTGTTGTCATAGTTGTTATCCTCGCTTCTAATTGTTATAACTTTTCTCTTCAAGAAAAAAGCTGGTTCACTTTACATTCACTTCTGATTGGTGTCAACTTCAACACCATGGGTATTTATGATTGATCGAAGTCAAACCACCAATCATTCAGTAACACTTATGCCACCTACCGAATTGATCCTTACACGTCGGAACGTGTTGTCCAGGGCATCTTTGAGACTTTGTGGATCATTGTAAACTCGATCTGGTAGTGAAATATACAACTCGAATTGAATTGCTGCATTCGTTCGTCCAACAACCAGCAATCGTTTGTAAGCTTTGTGTGCCGCCATCAGTCGGGGCGCGCCTGAAAATATACCTTTAATATCTACGCTAAGGGGCAATGTTGGTCCAGTCCAACCAATATTACTGTCGTCAAATTTCTTTGCGTCACCCTCATTCATGATCGGAATGTTGATCTTGACGCTTGGCAAGTACACGAGGTAATTCACGTACTGGTCTGTTTGGTCTAGTCCTTCTTCATCAACACCAAGAAACTCATCATTTGTATGCTTTGCAAGGGAATACGGAGCAATGAAGAATTCGATTCGAAATGCTCTATTGCAAGGTTGTGATTCAACGCGTTGTCGTCCTTGTGGATCTCGAACGATTCGGATTGAGTGTTCCAAAGATTCTTTCAACGTATCAGCGTTGATTTTGCAACCGTTTGCAACAACTGTACCAAAAACGGAAGATGAGAAAAATGCAAGAGTGAGGGCGCACAAGAAGTACTTCATTTTGTTTCTCCTTATGCTTTATTTATACACCAAACAACAGGGCCGCACAAGGCGGCCCTTGGTTTAGGTTAAACGAATTATGTGAGGGCTGCTGTTGACAACCATGCACCGTCGTAAACATAGATTTGGTTTGTGTCAGTACGGAAGACAATTGAAACCATACCTGATTCGTTCACTGGTGTTCCTGTTGGAGCTCCTGATACTGTTGGAATCTGCAAGAAGTCACCGTTACGAGTCGTGGTTGTTGTACCACGACCTGCAACAACGTTTCCTGTGTCACCTGAAGTAAACGCACCACCCTGCATACGAACATTACCACCATTTCCTGTTGTGGTACCGCCGGCGCCACCAGAGATTGTAATAACACCAGCTGTACCGGTAGTTCCTCCAGCACCCGCGGTCACGACGATGTCACCAGCAAGCCCTGAGGTACCTGTTGCACCTGCAGTAATAGAAATGTCACCACCAGCACCAGTTGTTGTACCTGTACCAGCTGTAAGAGTAACGTTACCACCATTGCTTGCGGCTGCAATACCACTACCACCTGTGACCGTAACGTTACCAGCGTGGCCTGTTGTATGATCACCACTTCGAAGTCGCAGATCGTAACCGGTTGTTGTTGCTACACGAGCAACGGCCATCAAGTAACTTGCGGAACCTTCTGTGCTTAACACAGCAAACGGAGCTGCTGTTGATCCAGCTAATGTTCGAACCAAAACCAGAGGCTGGTTTAGATCACTACCACCCGTTGCGGCAGCGGCTTCATCAAACCAGAACGTTGGTCCAATAGATGTACGGGACCATTCCCATTCAATTGTGTTGTTGCCGTGTGAGCGAGAAGCACTTGCAGCAGCGTTTGTAACTTCATCAAGTGTTGGGCTACCTACAACAAATGCACCGCCAGTCCTACGGATTGGACCATTTGTTGCTAGTGCGGCCAATTCATCAAGACCTGCGTCCCAAGCCTGTGTGATAGAACCAAGACCACTTGCTAGCAATACGTTGGAACCTTCAACAGCAATTACACCAGCACTTACCCGGGTAATGGTTGTATCGGAAGCGTGACCAATGTTAACAGCCAGGAATTCTGGACTGTCGCCCGTTCCAACACCCAGATTTGTCCTAGCGCCAGCGGCGGTTGATGCACCTGTACCACCTGCTGTAACAGCAACATCTGTGCCATCCCAAACACCAGTTGTGATTGTTCCAACGGTTGTGATTGATGCTGCACCAGTATATGTTCCTGCTGTTACGGCATCAAGCGTTGCACTCCAATCTTGAACGGTTACGCCAAGATCTGCAGCTGTTAGAGCTACAGAACCACCAATAGTGAATGTTGGACCAGGACCAAATGTTGCGATAGGCGCTCCGCCAATGAACACGTCCATTGTACCTGGAAGAAGGAAGTTAACACCAACCATACCTGGCGCGTTAACTGCTGACTCCAAAGCCAACGAGCCAGGTGCTCCCTGAATGAATCCGCTGAATGTTGTTACACCAGCCGCATCAATCAAAACCTTCTGCGCACCAGCAATGGCTGCACTGAACTCATCAACGCCACTATTGTACCAACCCTTGTTTGTGTGTCCAACGCCGCCTGAGAATGAAATCGATGGAGCTGCTGCTGTACCTGCAGGATGCAACAAAGCACCGGTCATTGTGTCGCCAGCTGTGTCAACATATGTTGCACTAATCAAACCTGTCACGTCGGCTGCGAGAACTGGTGTCGTTCCAGACACACGGCCCCACGCATCGCGAGTAATCTTCAGGAACGTACCTGTACCGGCATCAGCAAGGAGTGCAAGATCAACCGTTGGATTTGCGGCAACACCGTCACCATCTGCAACAGTGATACGTGCTGAGCTAGCTGTTACAAGCGAACGTGTTGCTGCTGTACCAGCACCTGTGCGAACCATCAATCCCGTTGATGCAAGCGCTGCGACTGCGTCAAGATCTGCGTCCCATCCTTGAACTTGAGCACCGATCTGACCAAAATGAAGCGCATCACCGGATACCGTACCATTTGCAAGACCAGTAACCTTGAAACCACCCATTGCCAAGTTGCCGGACATTGTGTCACCGGTTACGTTGACATACGTTCCATCAACGAGCGCTGTAATGTCTGCTACAACCACTGGTGTGTTTTGTGTTACACGACCGAAACCGTCGAGTGTGACTTTGCTAAGTGTACCGCCAACGCCTTGGACGATAGGAGCCAAGTCAAATGTTGGGACACCTGAAACACCATCACCGTTTGTTACTACGATGTTGCCAGCTGTGCCTGTCATTGTACGTGTCAACCACGTATCAACACCAGTACGCGTTGCAAATCCAAATGTTCCAAGACCTTCAAGCGCTGCAAGATCATTTGCAAGAGCAAACGTTGGGTTGTCAACAACACCATCTGGGTTTGTGATTGTCAAGCCAGCTGCAGGTGCTACAAGCGAGCGTGTGACTGTTGTTGCCGTTGCATTCTTAACAACGATTCCGTTGCCGCCTGCTTCTAACGTGTCTAGCATGCCATTCTGGTTTGCTGTTACATGCAGGGTGAAATCAGCAGCGTGTGCAGCGAGCTGAGCATCGGAGTAGGTCTTGTTGACAGCGTGTGAACCGAGTGTTGGTGCGTTTGTTAGAACGACCTGTGTGCCAGCGCCGGTCATGATCAACGAACCGGTCATTGTATCGCCAGCTGTGTTCACGTATGTAATATCGAAGATATCACTTGGAACGTTGACGTCGCATGCGAGTAAGTAGATTGTGAATTCATCGACAACTGCTGCAACAGGATCTGGCGCAGAAGCTGGACGAGTTGTTGTCAGTTGGCCTGTACCGTCGACATACAACGGAGCATTAACCGTTGGCCAGCTCCACAGCGGGTTGTTAACAATACCCTGTGTGACAACTGTGACCGTTCCACCCATTGCTACGCTCTCAACGATGATACCGTATACCTTTGAGTTGACATCAAGGTCGGTCATCGCACTAACTTCACCTGGTGCTGAAAACGCAACCATTGTGTATGCGGATAGAGAGGCGCTTGCAACAGCTGCAAGTGTGTTTGTCGCAAATGTGATTGGAGCGGATTCTTGAACACCTTCAGCGATCAGTGTGTCTTCAGTAGTGATGAATGTACCATCACTACGACGGAGAACATCACCATTGTTGTTGAACAGGATGAAACCAGCAGAGTTTGGTGACTGATCACCAATTGTTGTGCCAAGGTAGTAGCTTGCGTTGGAGTTCGACAAACCAGCGTTGATAGACATGCTGACTAGTGGCAGAGCGCCAAGCGACAACTTGCCAACGAACACACGAACCTTGCGAACCCATTGCATTGCAACGCTATCCCACACCTTCATCTGCTTGTTCAGCATGTCGAACCAGTGCTGATCTTGTGCTGGTGATGGTGGAGCAGTTACTGCAACAACTGGATCAAATGCGCTTGACCCGAAGCTGATTGCACCTGTACTTGTGTTGATATCAACGTACAGATATGCGTCAATGCCAGGAAGGAAAGGACCCCAAGCATCTGCACGTGTCAAACGGAATGCATGCAAATAGTTTCGGTTCCCGTCAGCGAAATGGTATGTTACTGGGAAGTTCGGGTTTGGCACACTCAGGTTAACGAAAAAACCTGAAATATTGCTGGTGCCCATGCTGTATGTTGAAACGACAGCGTTGGCAACTGTACCTTGTCTAAAAGTAACACGCATGTTATTCTCCCGAAGAGTCTTTGAGATTATTTATTGTAACTGCCCCAAAAACCGATGATTATGTATCTGTAAACGTTACTTCGACGACGTTTACATAGGCGTGCCAGTAAATTTCATCAACAGTACCAGCTGGTGCAGTAACGGTAATATCCAAAGTTCCAGTGCCAGCAGTAATTGATATTGTTGCCGATCCACCAGCAGTCCAAGATTCCTGTGGCATCATAATTGTTTGTATGGTACCGATTAGTGCCGTTGTTGGACCAGTGCTATCAAAATAAATTACACCAGCGTAATGCCATCCACCACCCATGCCTGGGTTGTCGACCTCATGGGCAACAAGGTGAACATCAAATTTCCAAGTGGCTAAATTGACACCAACATCAGGAAGTTCAATTCGTAGTGTTTCCTGTGTTCCATCACGAAATAGTTCTGTCGCTGTATCGTCAACAGTAACATTTCGCACCAAGAACGTCTTATTAGTCGCTACTCCTTCAGCAAATCCACCAGCTTCTTTTTGCCAAAATCCAGCAGTTGTTCGTTCGAGAATATTACCAGGTCGACCGTTTGTTGCAGTTCCAACGCCTCCTACCGATGCTGTCCCTCTTGCACCAGCTGCAATTTCAACGTCGCCGCCATCTCCACCATCGGCATTACCATCATTAGGTACATCCGCATCGCCGCCACCCAACGCAGAGATCAGAACACTACCGCCGTTTCCACCGTCAGCGTCTCCGTCTCCTGGACCTGTACCGGCGAAGATAAATGCCGCTCCACCACTAGAAGCGTTTATGATTACATCGCCACCGTTTCCACCGTTAGCTTCTGGACTTCCACCGTCGTCAACACTATCGGCATTTCCACCACTACCACAACTCAAACCAATTGAGCCACCTATGCCTCCTACAGCAGTGGTGTCAATTTCTGAACTCGAACCAGCTGGAGATGCGATTATGTCAACTCCTCCTCCGAAACCTGCTGCTTCACCTGGACCGGCTGAGAAGCCAGTACCGGTTAATATGGTAACAATGCCACCACTGATTCCTGATGAGGTACCATTCCCTGCTGTAAGCTGGAAGGAGCCACCATTCGAACCACATGTGATCTGAACATCGCCGCCGTCACCTGTACCACTCGCGCCACCCGCAAATAATGAAAGATCACCTCCTGATCCATTAGGAGTGCCACCACCGCCAGCAAGTATTGTTATTCCACCACCCTCACCACTTGTCAATCCACCGTCACCACCAGCAAGGAATAAACTGCCACCCCAACCTGTTCCATCGCCTTGCCCACCAAATACACTTAATGAACCGCCAAATGCATCAAGAGTTGTTGCTGCTGGTGCACGAATTTCTGCTGAAATTCCTTCATCACCAAGCAAAAGAATTAAGTAAGCAGCTGTTGGGAAAATGAAAGAAAAGTCTGTTAATGTTGCAAATAAATCAACATCTACAATTGCAACAGATGCCGAAGAGTTTGGTGTATCTGAAGTACAACGCAAATTACCGTTAACAAGTGCCCACGTTGCGCCAGTTGTATCGGCATTTAGTTCACTAATCAGTGTTGTATAAGTTTGTGCAGTTGAACCGGTTACCGCAATTGGTTGCGGTAACCCTCCATCAACCGCAACAGTGGCTGTGTAGACTGTTGCATCATTTGCAAGTCCCGTACTATCACCGCCTGTTTTTGCAACGCTAAAGAATACTTCATCGTATGCAGTAAGTGTAGCCAGAAATGTTGGATCACTTGTTACACTAGCACCCGTACCATAAACAACTTCATATAATGGAGCTGAGGCACCACCGCCACCGCCAGCTGCGTTTACCCACGTGCCTGCGCTGTATGTCAGAACTTGACCATTAACTGGTCCTGTAATTACAACATCGTTGAGATCATCAAGATTCAATACTTGGTTAATCCATTGAGTGCCATTGTATCGCAGGATATGCCCTGCAACTGGAGCACTAATTGTTACATCTGTCAAATCATCTAAGACACTTGGAATGAACGGAAATGGAGAGTTAACCCAAGTTGTACCGTTGTATGATAGAGTGTTGTTTAGAACTGGTGATGTAATGACAACATCGGTTAGGTTATCCAGTGATCGATTGTCAACGTATGCCTTGTTTGCTGCATCTGTACCAGCTGCTGGTGTCGGGACATTTATTACAGGTTTGCTATTAGCATCCAAACTTGCACCAGTACCAAGTACTAATGCACCTGTCATTGTACCACCAGCGAGCTTCAACGTTTGATCATACAATTGTTGTAATTGAAAATCTAATGTCGGTGCTGTTAATGTAAGATACGTTGGTGTGAGAATTGTGCTCGCTGCTTGTGAGTGAGCCAATGGCACACGAGCGTTTGTATTACGTGGGTCATTGTCACCAACTACAATTGGGTCGCTGACCAATACTGCTGATACGGACAGACGGGAAATGCCGTGTATCAAATCTGTTGCAAGACTGACTTCACCGGGATCTCCTTGTGCACCCCGTCCACCGAGGCCTTGATCGAAAAAGATCTGAGTCGGTGTAATTATGCGGGCGATCGGTGGTTTTGGTGTTGGATATGTAACAGTATCAACAAGATTTGGATCATCTTCTGTCAGTTCACCATTTTCAAGAACCCACAAAGGTGCACCAGGAACTTGCCAATCCCAAACAGGATTTGTAATTGTGCCTTGCGAAACCATTGTGACAACTTCACCGACATTGCCATTTTGCATGGCCATACCGATGAATGTCGTGTTAAGATCGTTGAAGCCGGCTAGGAGAATTTTGCCAAAATCAACAAGTTTAACCACTGAAAATTGTGGGATTGTTTCGTCACCAATTGCTGTGAGAACATTTGCTTCAAATTTTAGCGTATTTGCTGGGGAACCATTGATATAAAACTGATCTTCTGTTGTAAACAGCGTGCCGTTCCGACGACGGATCGGATTACCATCATCATCAAAAATGATCCGACCTACAAAACTTGGAGTGTTGTTCAAACCAACTTGAGAACCAGCAAACGGTTGACTTTGGATCGTTCCCATTGGCGTGAATGTTGTGTTGTTAACTTTTGCAGCAAAAACACGAATAACTTCTCGGAAAAATCCATTGCTAAACACAAACATGGTTGCTGATAAAGTGTTGAACCAATGCTGATCTTCTTGTGGTGATGATGGTGCGGCGGTTCCAAAAACTGGAGCAAGCAAAGTCTGTCCGAATGTTCGAACACCCGTATTAAGATTGATATCCCAATATATCCACGTGTCTGTGCTTGGTGGAATACCCGTCCATGCAGCTGGTATGGACGTTGTTTCCGTCAATAGATAGTTCGTATCTTTATGTGCAAGTGCAACGTCAACTATGCCATTTGTGGTTTGTAAATTGACGTTCGCGCCTGATTTAACAAGAAACGCTTGAAGGGAGCCTGTTGATGGATATCGAATAATACCCTGTCGAAATGATATTTGAGCCATTAAATTAATGTCCTTTTGGAGTTTTGTATTTATTCATTACCCCAACAATTCGTCTGCAAATCGAAGCGAAGATAAACCATATATAGAAACGCAACAGCTCAGAATTATAAGGAGAGCAATTTGTTATTGCTTACAAGTACTTCGGATTTAATTCAAGTTATCACCGGATCGGCGGCTGACGTCGAAGTCCATGCCTCGTGGATGGAAGCAGACAATTCAGTGCCTCCTGTTGTTCAGGACATTGGTCGTACAAACACGGCTAGTATTACAACTCCTACGGCGACAACGGTAGTTCCTTCACCGGCAGCAAACCGTAAACGCAATGTCAAACACCTGAACATTTACAATAATCACGCTTCACAAGACTGTTTGGTTACGGTACAACATACTGACGGCACAAACGTAGAAACGTTAGCTGAGGTAACATTGCTTGCTAGCGAAACACTTGTGTTTACTCAAGGAGGCGTGTGGGTTCACTATGATGCAAACGGTGGTGTATACCCCCAAGTTGGAGCAATTGCTTCGCAAAACGAGATGGAGGCGGCAACTAGTTTAGTTACAACCGTTTCTCCAGGGCGGATGCACTTCCATCCGGGTATCGCTAAGGTTTGGGGCAAGGCAAACGGTGCTGGGACTTCTTTGATTGTGAACTACAACGTAAGTAGTATTTCGGATACAGGTACTGGCCGACTAGGTGTCAATATTGGAACCGACTTTAGCAGTAGTGATTATTCCATTGTTTGTACCTTGCAACGTAGTGTCACGTCTTTGACTGCTACAGGAGTAGAAGACAATAACATCCGAAACAACAGTCAGGCCGCCGGTTCGTTTGAAATCGAATCCTATGACCACACAGCAATTCTATTTGCTGCACAAGACCCACAAGCTTATTTTTGGGCTTGTTACGGAGACCAGCCATGACCGCTCAAATTGAAGGCTTCGGTGCTAACGAAGTTACCACTTTCAACAACGCTACTCAGCAAACGTTACAGGTGCTCACCGTTCCGGAAAACAGTGCCGGTTGGCTCACCGTGCGTGTCGTGGCACGTCGGGTTTCAGACGGTGCTACCAAGGTTTTCGACTTCTCTCTTGGGTTCAAGAGAGGCGAGGAGGATGCCGATGTTTTTGGGGTTTCCTTGTTGAGTACGAAGGGCACTCTGGGGGATTTGATCGCGCTTGCGACTGTGGTTGCTATGGTGGATGCCGTCGACTCAGATATCCGCATCCGCGTTACCGGCGTTGCGTCCACCGAAATCGATTGGATGTCGAGCTTGTTAGGGGAGGCTGTTAAACATGTCTGAGGTTTACATTGCAATTTCTCTTTCTGATGGCTCCGTCGCTCATATGGCTTTTCAGACCAAAATGCGAGCTCCTGGAAATCCAGGAGGTCCTTGGGTTGGACCAGACAAGGACGGTTTTTATTCGCGCGATGCGAGTGATGTGAATATTGAATACGAGGTAGCAAGAGCGTCTCGTCATTGGCAGCAGGACGGAAAAGCTACGATTAGCTGGCGACGATTAAATCAAGAACAACACGAAATGTTTGGAAAAGAACGAGACTACCGTAATGCTCTGGAGGACGTGGGAGGTGCCATTAAACACAACATGAAAAAAGCTTGTGAATTGCATCGTGCAGTACTACGTCATCTTAATGGAGAAAAATTACTAACTCTCGACCGCGAGTGGGTTGATGCTACAGCAATAGGGGATACCAAGGCCGCCGAAGACATAGATGCCATTCGGAAAAAATTGCGAAAATTTGTAAATGATCCGCGTATCGATGCAGCTCAAGATGTGGAGGAGTTAAAGGCTTTGGTGCCGTCGGAGGTCCGATGAAGTGCTATCGTAAAATCAGACCGATCGATATCAGTGGACCACTGTCCTTATTGCCAACAGTTAATTTTGTTGACACCAAAGGCACCAATGGTTGGGTGGCTAAACCGGACTGGCTGCTTCCTTTTATTAAAACATTGGAACCTCCAGGCAAGGTTACGTTTATTTGTTTGCGAAAACTCCCCCCTTACCAAGGAATCCCTCCCCACATTGATCTCTGGGGGAACACACCGAATTTAGGTAAGCGGTTTCACATACCTTTAATCACTCATCCGGACGTTAAGATGTGCTGGCCGGACGACGGTGTGGAAGTACACATGGAGCAAGGCTGGCTCTATGAAGTTGATTTTCTAAGGCTACACGAGGTTGTACATCTTGCACCAGTGGATAGAATCCACCTTCATTATAATGTGGTTGAGTAAATCATGACGGCCCCTGTTGCTGGAGCGTCTAGTGAGGGCATTGCGCCTAGTAGTAACGATTCTGTTACAACTGCTGCCGTAACGACTAATGTCTCTGGTAGCACCTTTATCGCTGCTATCACTTGGGATCGACCAACCCCATCAGTCGCGAATTTTGAATCGATTGTGGACAGCAAGGGCAACACTTATACCACGATTGGAACACAAGCTTCGTACGGTCCAACTTCTGATCCACAAGCTAGAATCTTTATTTGCGAAAACGGTGTCGGGGGGTCTGGTCACACTGTAACGGTTACGCTTACAGACCCCCCAAACGATATGAGCCTCACCTTATTCTTTTTAGAGGTGATAGGGGATTCCTGGACCAAGAAGGCGTCGCTACCTACACGACTCAAGTGGGCCCGTATGATAGTACTACCGAGACAACTCTGTTCAAAGATGAGTTATTAGTTTCTGTTGTTTTCCAAGGTGCTGGGGCGAATACTACAGTTACGGAAAATACCGGATTCACAGTTGTACAAACGGTAACGGACGGGGCCACGCCGCGCTTTGTTGGCGGCATCGGTTGGAAACTTGCTCCAACCATAGGACCTTATAACAGCGAGTGGGATGTTCCACCAGAAGATGGTGGAGCCTGTGTGTATTTATTAACGCTTCGCGGTATTATACCTCCACCCGAAGGGAAGGAGAAACCAACTCTCTACTTAGTAGATCAAAGTGGGGGCGAGGGGTTGTTTCCAGATGTTAGAATTGAAGCTTGGTTTTAGAACGATTGTTTTGTAACAAAGGAGATCAGTAATGTATTTGATAATTGAAGCGTGGTTTGATGAGGATTTAGTTCCATATCCTGCACCTGCAGCCACTGCTTCGTTCGTTTCTTGGATTCAAGACGAGTTGTAATCGTATTACGGTCTGGTTAAGTCTACTTGGACCGCTACTTGCGCTGGTGAACCGCTAACACTAGCGATCATAATCTCCATCTTGTCTCCAGCAACATAGGCGGTATTTTGCACAGCACCACCGTCCATCCACGTATCCGTTGAAGTTACCGAAAGCGCGGATGAAAGATGGTTACTGGTACCATTCCTTCGAGCGTTAATGGTCGCACCTGTTCCGCCTACTCGATAACCACGAACATTTGTTACCGTACACGCAAACGGCGCTCTCCATACTATTATATTAGCAACCGATGGAGATAAAACCGTACCTCCTCGGGTGAAGATCATAGTTGACCATGTTGGTGGGGTGTTTGCACCGTTTGACGTTAAAACTTGCCCGGAGGTGCCTTGTAAACCACCAACTTCCCATCCGCCATTACCACGAATTTCAAATCGTTCGGTACCATCTGTAGTGAAGATGATTGATCCATCTGTGCCTGATGGTGAAGGTCCAGCTATAAAGCTTATATTACCACCGGATCCAGAACCAGTTGCAGCACCACCTGTTAGTGTAATTGCACCGCCATTTTGGTTCGTACCAACACCATCACGACCAGTGATGTTAACAGGTCCACCGGCACCGGAAACTGGAAGTCCTCCACGAATCAAAACTTCACCGCCAACACCACTGGTACTACCTCCTGTACCACCAGAAATACTGACTTGACCTCCAGCTCCTACACCAGCAGCCGTACCACCAATAATAACAACTTGACCACCCAAAGAACTTCCCTGAGCAGGACCGCCTTCAATTGAGACAGCACCAGGCGTTTCATTTGTTGCGCCTGTAGCACCAACAACTCGAGTTAATCCAGCAGCACCAGAACCAGTTGCGGATCCTCCTTTAATAGTTACACCACCACCTGCTTGATTTGTGCCAACACCATTGTTGCCTTGAACGGTTACGACGCCTCCAGCACCTCCAAATGTTTGTCCGCCCTGGATAAGAACAGAACCACCGTTACCGGATGTAGAACCACCAAGTCCTCCTGTAACAGTTACTTGTGCACCATTACCTGACGTTCCACCAGAACCACCACGAATAAGAATCTGTCCACCGGTTGTACTGCCGTTACCATTGCCAGCTAATATGTTAATATTACCAGGCGTTCCAGCACCCTGGAGTGCTCCAGACGAGATTGTAACTGCTCCAGCTGTGCCCGTACCAGTTGGATTACCAGCGGTGATTGAAACATTTCCACCATCTTGATTTGTGCCAACGCCGACTCGACCCGCGATGGTAACAGCACCACCTGCACCACTTGTTGCTATACCACCTTGAATGGTAACAGCACCACCTGCACCTGAAGTCCCACCACCAGGACCTCCGCTTACGGTTAAAGTGTTTCCAACAGCTGTTGCGTTCGATGCTGCACCAGGGTGGATAGTTAAATTTGTACCAGTCGTTGTTGTGAACGAGTCTGTTGCTGTTCCTGCAATAAAATTAGTTGTTGCTTGAACGCTTCCTGGTGCAACTAAGATTGATGGTAAGGAAAGAACAACAGTATTTCCAGCACCATTATCTGTAATATCAATCTGGTTTATTGTGCCTGTTAGTACACGTTCATTAGTAAGAGTCGCATTTGTAGTTAATGTAACGTACGTTGCGTCTGCAGGAGCTCCGCCTCCACCACCTGACGATGCAATAGTAATATCAACTTGATCGTTGCCTGTATCGTCAGCAATCGTTAAAGTAATATTACTGCCTTCAACAAAATTCAGTTGTTTGCGTGTTCCGACAACAGCACCACTATTTTTTACCACTTCGACTCTTTGTGTTGAAGTGTTGTCGATAACGGTAGCTGTAATACTTGGTGCACCATCATCATATGTGAAATCAATCGATGAACTATCTGTCAAAATAGTTCCTATCGCATCTTGTGCCAATTCGTCTGTATATTGAGTAATTGTACTTGAAATTGTTGGGTTACCACTTACGCCGTCAGCGTTTGTTATATTGATTCCTGCTCCAGACGCAAGAGATCGTGCCGTCCATGTATCTGTGCCAGTTGCAACAACAAGACCTGTTGACGCAAATGTTGCAAGATTCTGAAGACCAGTATCAAGTGTTAGTGTGATTGATCCGGAAGTTGTGATCGGACCACCAGAAGGCGTCAGCCCTGTACTGCCTGTTACGTCAACGGACGTAACAGTTCCTTGCTTTGTAAGATCAAGCCAATCGTTTGTACTACCAGCAATATAGCCTTCGAAAATATGCAACTCGGCGTTGTACCGTGCCATTGCTCCGGATGGTGTGGAAGGACGATTTGCCGTACTTCCACCTGGCAGAATTACATATTGGTTGCCAGGCAATGTTGGATTAGATGCAATTTGAATAAGAGGGTTAGCAGCTACACCATTACCAAATGTTAACGTAATCTGACCCGTGGCGCCGGTGATTGTCCGTTGAGCCCAACTATCGCTGGCAATACGTACTGCAAAACCGGTGCTTCCAAAACCTTCTAAAGCAGCAAGATCGTTTGCCAAAGCCAAAGTTGGATTTCCAGCAACACCGTCGCCGTCAGTTACTGTAATACCAGCAGCTGGTTGTGTTATTGTTCTAGTCGTTGCTGTGCCAGGCCCTGTCCTCGCAATAATACCTGTAGTTGACAACCCTGCGATTGCGTCCAGATCAGCATCAGAGTCTTGTACGCTTGGAGAACTTAACGCAACAAATGTTTCAGGCGTCCACATCGTTGTGTTGGTTGGCCAGCCGGTTGTGATGTCGTAATCAGCCAAGTCTTGATACACACTAAATGCATTAATTGCATCAATATGATCCTGTGCGTTGCTTTTAGCGGCTGCAAGAAACTGTCGCAGCGTATCACCAAGCTCAATAATCTCATCAGCTGTAAAAGTAACAGCTGTGCCGGCTGCTGTATACCACACAAATCCTGGATCAAATTGTTCATCCTGAACACGACGAGTAAGTGCATTAACGATAGCATTGTCAATATCGTCGCGTGCATCTTCTGATGAAGCATAGATATTACTATCGTAACTAAATCCTCCGTTAATCGTTTCTTCGTAAATTTCATTTACGAGACGAATATTGTATTCCTTAAGTTCGTCTAGTGTTAGTGTGTAGCCGGAATCCACTATTATGTCCTTGCATTGGTTAATCGATATGCATATTTAATGTAATCGACTAGCATTGTTCTGTTCGTTGTACCAGCTTGTTTTTCAATTTTCCATCCAAGTCCAAAGAATTCACCAGCAGTTGGAATGTTACCGCCCGTGTGTTGACCAACATTAACACCATTGATATAGAAATCAACGGTTGTACCCGCTGCATTTACTTCAATACCCAAACGATACCACTGCCCTGCAGTAACAGCTGTCGAAGTGCTTGTTACGGATGATGTGCCACCACCAATGACACGAATTCGCCAGTTCGTCGAGTTGTTTCTATCATAGTGAAAATACGCACCGTCGGTACCGTTACCACTTGCTCCAAACATGTCCATAAAACCCGCGTAACCATCATATTCTTGCGCTGCGGTTGATAGTGTTGGGAACATTACTCGCATTTCTAGATAGTGATAGCCGAATCCAAAAGCAAGTCCGACATTACTTGAACCAACAGCTGCACGACCAGTTGTTGTCGTTCCTGTTTCAAGTTGCATTACACCAAGTGCCGAGTCGGTTGAGTTAACCCCCGTTGAAACACTATCAACCGTTGCACCAGTACCCGAAAGTGTAACTTCCCACGTCGTACCATTGAGAACATCTTTGATAAAGTCGTCCCACAACATACCAAATCCACGAGCACCATCCATACCAATTTCAACCCACTCACTGCTGTGGAAGATTTCAGGAATGTTCGTGCTGGTATTATGACGGATCATACCGGCTGTAGCTGTACCTGAGCGTTGTGCTGTTGTACCAGTTGGAAGCAACAAACTATTAATTGTTGCACTCATGTCAACATAACCGTTTGTACCATTGCCTGTACCAGTGCCAGCTGTAACAATTACGTTGCTACCATTTTGGTTTGTACCAGTCGCATTCGAAGTTTGCAATGTAAGAGTGCCTGGTGTTCCACTTGTCACTGTTCCCGTCAGAATTGTAATAGCACCACTTGAACCGGATGTGCTTCCACCAGCACCTGACGTGATAGAGATTGCTCCACCAACTCCCGTTGAACCACCAGCACCTGACGTAACCGTAACAGTTGAGCCTGTACCCGAACCGACGGAATTGCCAGAAGTTAACGACAAGTTGCCACCGACGTTATTGCCACCGACGCCTGCTGCAGCTGCGATCGTGATTGCTCCTCCAGCACCAGAAGTTGGGACACCTCCATTAAGTGTAAGTGCACCACCGGCGCCAGATGTGCCACCACCAGCTCCACCAGTCAACGTTAAAGTGTTTCCAACAGACGTTGCTGTAGCAGCAGCTCCTGGATGTAATGTTATTGCTGTGCCTGTAGTTGAGGTGTACGAGTTGGTTGCAGTAGCTGCAATGAAGCTGCCTGTGGCTTGAACCGTACCAGGCGCGATAAATGTAGATGGTACTGATACTGTTGGCGCAGCCGCAACACCATCACCATTCGTTAATGTAATCTGGTTTGCTGTACCGGCAATTGTTCGAGTTGTGTACGTACCAGTACCTGTCCGAACAACCACACCGGTTGTTGTTAGGCCACCAATACCATTCGTTTCGGTATTACCAGCGATTTGCCATGCGGTGGCGGTGACGTTATAAAACTCCAAAGTATCTAGAGTTGTATTGTATCGAGTGTGACCAGCGCCCGGCACGCCCGGACGATCGCCCGTTGCACCAAAAGGAATCACGACGGAACCAATGGCCGACAATGTTAATGTCGTACCTGTGGTAGGAGTGATTGTTTCCGTACTAAAATCGAAATCGATGGTAGTTCTCCCTTACTAGTCTGCTTGATATGTGTCGTGCTTACTTCCATTAGCAGACTTGTCCAGTAACTGTAAGTTAGCCCAACAGTGTAAACCACAAACATATTTACACGGTTTTCCAGTGAAATACTTTGGTAGATCAAGTTTAATGGCTTGTGCTCGTGTGAGAAGTTCCATTAGCCTGTTACCTCCACCCGTTCAACTCGAGCTACCCAGTTGATGTCATCTCCTACTTCACCCGTAACTTGAATACGCAGCGATCCGTTAGTTGTATCAGCGTTAACGTTGCAATCCCAATCAACGTCATCTTCAGCAACGACAGTCTTGCTGACTGTGCCAACAATTGCCGTTGATGCCGCAGATGCATTTCTATCAATACCTCCAACAAATGAGTAAATTGCAGAGAAGTTGTCAGCACCCGTTTCACGAGCAGCAACAAGAATTCGAAATCCCCAGGTTGTATCGTTCGGGAGTACCATTCGTTGTGTACCACCTACCCCATCTAGAAACATTTCAGTGACTGTTGCAGTATTGATTGTTTGTGTTCGTAGAACAAGCACGGACGTTTGAGCATCCCCATCTGCCGTGAAGCGTCCACTTGCTTGGGATGCTTGTCCGTAACTGCTTGCTACGGCACGATTGCCTTGAGCAAACGAATACGTAGCTGAAGCTGTATTGTTGGCTCCACCCACAACAATGCTGTCTTGACCAGATGCTGTTTGTCCTTGTCCAATTGCAACTGAGTTGTTGCCACCAACTGTACTTGCTGTCGGCGTGACGGGATTTTCGTGATACAGTTGCAAAACCGTACCAGCAACAGCTGCCCACTTAATGCCCGTGCCTGTTGATGAGTCGGCAGTCAAAACAAAGTTGTTGGTTCCGACCGCTTGACGAACGTTATCAACACCATCATGAACAATCAAATCGCCCTTCGTTGTTGTTGGCGCTAACGCGTCAAAGGCCGCTGTTTGCGTTGTTTGTCCTGTACCACCGTTGGCAATTGCTATTGTTGTACCATTCCACACGCCGGTTGTAATCGTACCAAGTGTTGTAATTGATGTTTGTCCAACGTAGGTTGCAGCAATGTCAATTGCCGGATCAGCTGCAACACCGTTGCCGTCTGACACAGAGATTCTGTTCGTTGTTCCTTGAATTGTTCGTTGGGTCCACGTATCAAGAGCGATCCGAACGGCAAGTCCAGTTCCGGCCAAACCTTCCAATGCAGCCAAATCATTTGCGAGTGCAAACGTCGGGTTGCCAGCAACACCATCTGGATTGGTGATTGTGATGCCAGCAGCTGGTTGAACAAGAGATCGAGTTGCTGATGTTCCGACACCGGTGATCGTATACAGGCCGGTCGTAACCGTGCTTGCTAACGCTGTTAGGTCGGAATCTAAAGGCTGAAAACCGGCAGCAACGAAATCTTCCGTCGCAGCGATAGACCAATCCGTGTCCAATGCGCCAGTTTTGATGTACAAGGTGCCATCTGTGCGCAGGTAAATCGCACCTTGTTCGGTTGAAAATCCGGTGACTGTTGGATCAGCAACACCTGCCGTAACGGATGAATGTGTTGGCGTGTCGTTGATTAACAACGCCAGACCATTTTCATTCAAAGTATATGCAAGAGAGATATCAGGCATGTTATGGTCCTACAGCGGCCAAGCGCTTGATTTCATAGTCGAATGCTATTGCTGCCGATACGGTTAAAATCAGCTGCGATCCAACAGACGTAACAGTGTAAGTCAAACCAGTAACTGTACTCCCCAACGACAACAAGTTGGATGTTGAAAAGTCAACGGTGTTTGCGTTATTTCGAATCGCGAATACTTCACGTGCTCGAACACGCGTCGGGTCAGCATTTCCATTGACCCGAACAAGCCATTTTGCAATATTTACGCCCACCGGCAACGTGTCTGAAATCGTTAGTACGTTTGTTCCTTTTGTCTCAGCGTTGTTCTGATAGACAAAAGCGTTAAGTTTCGCTGTGGCTAATTCAAGGTTGTCATTTGTACCAATGATGTTACCAACATCATACGGACCACCCCCTGTTGGGTTGGCATAATCTGGCGTTTCCATGCCCGCTGCGTCCTTACCAATGAACGCTCGTATCGCAGCTTCCTCCGTTGAACCACTTGTAACGTTGACCCAGTCTGCACTTGTGTTGAACACGTCCTGGAATTTCTGGTAAATGGCTGTTGTAATGGGCGTGCCCGCGTTGACGATCCACAATGAACCGACTGGTGCATTTTGCGCATCTGGCTGCACGTTTGGTGCTGCGGTGTCGGTTAACAACTGAACGAAAGAAGTTGGACTAACGACAATCTCTAGTCCTCGTTTCGCTCGGTGGAAATCAGTGGTCATTGTGTTTATCCTACGCTTGCAACCAAGTTGTCATAAATCGTCTGAATTTCATCGACAGTTGTTGCTTGCCTAATTTGTTCTTTTGCAGTTGTTACTTTAGTGAAAACGTTGTTCATTGCTGCCATGGCAGCTTGTGACATCGACACAATTGTGCTGGCATCTGGAACGTCGTAAAAATCGACATCGTTTCGTGCAGCCACGCGATACGGATAAGTCAAAGAGTTCCTCGCCTGAAACAAGTACAACCATTTCACTTGTGAATCGAGACTAAGACTGAAAGCAAATCCATTCCAGCTAAATGTTGCCACATGACGGAAGTACTTTTCTTCCTGCACACTGATTTTATTGATAACACGATCCTTAAGTGTGCCAAGCAGTATTGCATCAACGGCATCTTTCTCAGGTGTTGACATTTCAACAAGCCGGTCAGCGACCACCTTCCAATATCTCATTGGTACACCAGCTTGAACCAACGCTTGATAGTCGGAGTTGTCACGGCTTTTAATGAAGAGAATGTGATCAGACCTCACAAGCGTTGCGTCAACGCTTTGGATCAATTCCTTTGTGACTGTATTAAAGGCATCGGCCATTAGTGATATCTCCTTCTTTTTGAAATTGCAGTGTTCTCAAACCCAACAACTCCACCATTGGCTGTACCATGGCGAGTTGAGATCGAGGAGTCCTTAACAACTTGTTGGGGTCGAATCGATATTGTTTGTGCAACCGTTGCTTCCGAGCCGGTAAGCGTAAACGTTCCAGGATTGTTAGACGCAACAGCGGACACAACATTTGCACTTGACATTGCACCACCGTCGTTTGCACCACCTCCAACAATTGTTGACGTTAGACCACCAAACCCAGCAGGAGCTGTTGTTGCTGTTTCATCGTCATCGGTACTTCCTACCACAGCAATCCATAGTGTTTGTTGGACTGTGGTACCCCAGGTAGGGGCGTTGTTTGGAGGATTTGGTGTAGTAGTGCCTGCAGAAGTTGCCGTTGTACCAGTGGTAACACCTGCAAGAGTACCATACCAATCAGTAATACGATACGTGTGTGCCGCAAATCCACCTGTGTTGCTCGTAGCAAAATCAACCGTTGTTCCTCCTTCAGTACCATCGGCAATCTTGGCAAATCCTCCTGTTAAATTTGTGGTACCTGCCCCAGACGAAAACAAAGGCGTCCAGCCTGTCGGTGTAGGAGTAAAAGTTGCAGTGTTGTCACCTTCAACGACAATAAAGACCAGCAACAAATCTGACTTGTTAACTGTTGCAGGCATGCTGACATTGTGTGTTGTACCATCAGTTGCTGATGCAGTGTTGGTAATGGAGGCAATTTGCGGACTCTGTTGCAACGTTACCGTAGGTGGTGCTTCCGTTAACTGATACTTTGCCACTAAGCCAGAAACGATGTTATCATGTCCACGTGACTGGTAAATTGTAGCAATTTCAGCATCGGACAAAACACGATTGTAAACTCGCAAATCCGTTGCACGTCCATCAGCAAAAAGTGTTAAGCCGTCATCCTGAGCCATGAGTGCGGCAGATGCACAACCTGTACCAGTGAACGCAGCGCCTGCAAATGTCACAGCATTTGTTGCTGTCAACAGTCCATTACGATACAGACGAACAGTATCACCGGGACCGTCGGCTGTTATCGCGAAATGGGCCAACGCTGTTCCGACATTTCCACCACCATCATCACCCGTCTCAAGTGCATCGCCATCACCAATGCGAAAGTTATACCCAAGAACACCACCAGGCGTTAACTGTAGTTCCGCTCGAGAATCAGCAATAGGGACACCACCATTGTTTATCGATAGTCCAATCAAGTGTTCATCGGTTGTGGCGTCCAAATCAAACCACCCTAGTAAACTTGTTCCGGAAGCGCCGTTGATGAAATCGAGCACTGCTCCACCAGCACGCAAATCCACCCAATCATTTACACCGTCAAAATCCATCATGTTGTGAACTCCATGATCATTTCCAACAAGTCCCAGTCGCCTGTTAAAGTGTCGCCCCCTTGTGTGCCACGGCGTGTCAACTCAAATTGGCGATGTTCTCCAGCACTCCAACCAAGCGTTGCAAGTGAAATTGTTTGGCTGTCGTACTGGAAGTTAGTGTTTGTCGGGATTGAAATCGCAGTTAAGTTCAATGCCGCCGACCAGGCACCGACTGCGGCATTGTCAGGAATCAATCGGTGGTAAAACGTTGGTTGTACACCTGCTGTTGCACCAGGCGCCGTTTGTGCTCGACTCTTGAAATAGAATGTGACATTCACTGCACCAGACGGCACTGTAACTTGACCACCAACACCTTCTTCTGTTGTATCGTCAAACCGACGAACTGTCAAAGCAGAGTTTGCAGTGTCTGCGGACGCTGGTGCTAGAGCGTTAATTGCCCAGTTTGCTGTGACTGGATTATCGAACTGATCTGCCTGGAACGTAAAACGTTGTAAGAATGTTGCCGTTGAAAAACCAGTAACTTGGTGAGTGTGATCGCTTCGCGCAAGCGAGTTTGCCGTACCAGTTGTATTTGTAGAGGAAGGTGTCAATCCAACAGCAGACGCTGTCGTTATTGCATCCGCACCGGACGGTAAATGACGGGATGCATGTGCCGTTACATCAATGCCATCAACTAAATTCACATCGACAATGTTATTTCCTCCCATGTCCAGGTTACCAAGCATATCGTTGGTTCCGTTTCGTAGCAAGTACTGTGGATGATCATTATCAAGTAGACCCGTCAAATCACCATGATCCGTTACACCGGCAACGCTTGATGCAAACCCGATTCTTGGTCGTATGTCAAAAATCGTCACGATATTCGTATTGCCTTCTTGTACAACCAATGCTGCAATTGGCACAACAATGTCATTAAAGTATGGTGGCGGTGCGGGCAGTGGAGCAGTTTCCGCACCATTTTGTGTGGCATACTCAGCACTACCATAAACAAGTTTATATGTTTCCTCAGCACCTTGTCCGCCGACATACAATGCGTGTTTTGTATAAAATCCAGCAGTCAATGCTGTTAAATCTGTACCATCATCATATTGAGTGTTATCAACAATCGTCTCAGCTGGATTACCACCCCACACACCACCGGTGTGGTAGTGTGGGATAAACGAAATTTCAGTACCTCCTGTTGGCGTAAACACTAATGGTCCAAATCGATATGTTCCATTTGTAACGTCTAGCGCCCGATCGGTAACTGCATTCTCTGTTGTAATGCATCCATCTGTGAACAATGGACCGACTGCATCTCGTAGAAAATCATCCAAAAGCGATGACAAATGTTCTGCATACCGTGCTGTTTCTGCAATAAATGCAATTGCTCCGTCTTGTGTACGAACTCGTCCCAAACGAACTGTTTCAATTGGATTTGGTTCGCTAGTTGCACTTGATACAACACCAGCTGCAGTTACATAGATAAAGTTGTTTGCATCGTCGGCGAGTGTTAGTGTTGCTGCACTCCATTCTACACGACGACTTTTTGTAATGACAGTATTCTCACAGTATCCATGTCCTGCAGCAACATCTATATCTAACGGATTGACGCCTGGAGAAAGAAATTCAAAGTCACTAAGAGCACCTATAGGTGTTGATTCCTGAATCAAATCAGTCACGTTCGTTTTAGTATCATTTTGTGTTCCAAGGAACAAATCACCTACAATACTAATTCCCTTGGTAAAGTTGGTGTGATTAAACAACAAACTTACGGTACTGTTATTGTCAATGACAACAAGCGAAGGATCGAATGCTCCACTAATAAAACCAGTTGCAGATGGATGGTCGATATTAAGATCCAGTGTACCACTGTTTACAATACCAACGTCAATTTCAAAACGAATTGCCGCACCGCCTGCTTCGCCGTAGATTCCTGTATCGAAACCATCAACAGTAAATCCAGAATGTGAAGCGCACACACCACCATCAGCAACTCGAATTCCATAACCTTCACCGGTTGTGCTTGAAACAAGCGTACCTCCAAGAATCATCTCTGCGCCTGTTCCCGTGATAAGAATCGCGTCCTGTAAGCCGGTGCTAAGTCCATCAATGTAAAAGCTACTAAAGCCCCTAAATGTAACGGGCACACTACCATTTGCTTCAAGACGAACGAGGCGAATTGTTCCTGTACCAGCCACAAGACGATTTTGTAAACCTGCAAGCGGAATAGCATTCGCACCAGTCGTTTCAAGTACTAGGTTTTCATAGCAATCTCCAATCTCATTAAGAATAAGAACGCTTGGAAGAGGAGAACTATTAACACGAACACCAGCAGCACCAACACCTGTTGCACCAGTGATTATAAAACCATTAATTGCAGCAAAAGACCCACCAATTACAATGATATCATTATCGGGATCCGACGGTATAATTGTCGCTGCTCCAACCGCAACAGACATCAAGGCTGTCCACTGAGGCACTGTAATTGTGTCTTCAGTATAAATTCCAGGATAAACAAACACGGCCCACGGATTTGAAGCACTTGGTACTTGTGCTGCAACAAAATCAATAGCATCCTTAATGCTATCAAATTGATGAATACCGGGATCCTTTTGTACGACAACTGTGTTTTGAAATAGCGCGTCATATGTTAGCCACGAAACAGAATCGAACACAAATCGACGGTTGGCATATGTGCCACGTTTAACTACTACGCTATCACCTTGTGTTTCAGGATTTGTATCCTCTGTGAATAAGCCTGACGGTTGATCATAGATGTAAATATTTGGGCCGTTGCCACCACTAATTATTGCAAATAGAACTCGTTGACCATCAGTAATTGATTCACCGTCGACGATAATTGGATTGCCGGGTGTTCCAGACGGTAGAACAGCAGATGTTGTGTCAGCGACTTCGACTGGTTCACGCCATGATAGTGCAGAGAGGACAAAAGACTCGGTTGCTAGCGTTTGCCACTTGTTAGTACCTGATCCAGCTAATTGTTTAACAGACAAATCACCAAGTGTGTTAAGATAGAGCGAACCAATCTGTGCTGTATTTGTATCAGTGGTTGTTCCTGGAGCACCGCTCCCTTGAAGAACTCGCGCAGCTCTATCAATCTCCAAACCTTTCGTTATACGGTGAAAATCGCGCATCTAGCAATCCTTTGTTATCAGTTATTTATCACATTGAAACAGGCACTCGAACTACGTCGACAACGACGGTAAATGCCTCATTGTTCGTGATTTCTAGATTAACATTCAAACCAGACGTCACGACATCAACGTCAAGATTTAATCCAGCAGCAATTTGTGAATAAACAGTATGAGATGGGTTTCCATAATGTGACACCATGTTCACTTGAAAGCCCATTGTTGTATCCGTTGAATCATCTGAAGCAGCTAACAACCACTTGACTTGATGATAATTTACATGATTTACCTGATCAACAATTACCGTTGTTGCTGGTGGAATACTTACACCCGTTGCATACGTTAACAGAATCGCGCAGTCCACATCTCCGATGCAATTTCCTGGAATAGTTACACAATTCGTTGTCGGAGCTGTTACGGTGATTTGATTTGTCGAAATCGGCACGCGCGAACCAACAATCGCAATGTCGTTTGCTTCATTGTTCTCAACGCGCAGAACAACCGTTGTACCAGAAACAACGACTTCGATTGTTGCATTTATTCCTACAGGACCTACAATAGCATATTCCGTATCAGTGAATTGTCCAACTCCGTGCACGCTGTATACTTCACGTGCTTCAATATTCCCTGCTGTAAGATCAAGCAGTGTTAACAACCATTTTTCAGCTTTATGATACCGAAAAGGAACCGTATCAACATTTACCGTGTCCCCAGCAGGAATTGTTGTGTCAGGAATTTGAATAACGTGGATTGCTTCAAAATCTGTAGGAATTGGTATAGTTGGTGTAGTTACTCGTGGTACAGGCATTCTTGTGACATAAACAACTATTTCATTAGATTCGTTGTTTGTCACCTCCAACTGGAGATTGGCGCCACTGATCACGACATCAACCGTGTGATTGACACCATTGCCTTGGATCGAATACACAGTATGGAACGGTGCTGTTCCGTCTTGGTGGATCCCATACACTTCGTACATGTCAACATCGTTCGTGTGGTGGTTTACAACAGCAACGAACCATTTCGCACCACGATAATCCGCCAATGGGATCGCGTCAATCGCTGTTGTGGCAGCGGCATTGACAATAACCATTCCAGCAATTGGCTGCAGTTGAGCAACAACTGGAATATTGGACAAAATAGGACAGCATGCAGCAACGCCGGTTGGTCTGGTAGTGATTACACTCATGAGTTCCTCAAATGTTCCGTGTATTTACATAGAAATTGAACGATAAATAGTCTCAAGGGGGCAAGGTATGCAGAATAAGTGGGCTGAAGCAAATTTGCAGGCGTATAAAGATTATCAACGCCAATATCATGCTGATAATCGAGACAAACTACGAATACCAAAACACAATGCGCGGATTAAATCGCTATATGGTATTACACTGAAGGATGTTCAGCTGTTGCGAGAGCAACAGGGCATGCGATTTTGCAAGCTGCGATAGCGTATCTCAGACAGACATCTTGAGGGTTCATAATGACAACGAAAATCATCACAGCCTTTCTTACACAAGCAGGTATTCCAAAAACTGGGTTGACGCCTACGGTAACGATTCTCGAACTCGATCCGCTCAACCCTGCTCTGTTTACAACTGCCGTTAATGCAGCAGCTATGACAGAAGTGGCAAATGGTTGGTATCGATACGATTTCACAACATATGATCGGGCCTTCAACTATACTGTTACGGTCGACGGCGGATCTACAACGTGTCCGGGAGAACGGTATCAAGCAACTGTCAATGAAAGCTATCATGACGACGTTGCTTTTTCTACATGGGAGGAACCAGCGGCCAATCACTTGAATCTTGGTACAACGGGTTTCGTATTGAACGCTATTAAGGCGGACACAACGAGCATTATCATAAGTGTTGCCACCGCAATTTCTTTGATTCAAACTTTGTTGAAATACGAGCGAAACAGAACAAGAATTGACCCCGTTGCAAAAACGTTGACGGTTTATGACGATGACTGCGTTACGCCACTCCAAGTATTCGACTTGCGTGATCAGTTTGGTGCTCCGAGCGTTGTTGAGGTGTGTGAGAGAGACCCACAATTCTGTCCATGACGATACCTACTCACACGTATAGTGCGATCATCACCAAGGGACTATGTTTTCCTGCTTGCTGTGCGTTGTTGACGGCCAACTTCGGTCTGATCTGCGGTTGTCAAATCGTCGTCGTTGTAGAAGAGGCCAAGGGTGGTGGCCCATTTCACATCCCTGCATACTTCACTCCTATTGGTCAAAAGATCGACACAAACACTAGGATGGTGATGATCACTGTGACAACAAGAGAGCACCAATGGAAGAAAATGTACGTTGTTGACCGGAAGAAAGCTGCAATTTTGATTGAGATCATTGGTTTCATCAATACAATCAAGGACAAAACATCAATCGCTGTGCATGGTTTGAAACAAGCGGTTCGCACAGTTACGGCATGGTTTGTTGATAAATAAGTGATTAGAGGAAACATCAGTGGACGCGAATATCCGTGTAAACAGTGCTCGTGAGACAGAACTCGAGTTTGAAGTCAACATTCAAGGGATCTCTGTAGAAGAACCAGAGAATGCTGCGCAGGTTCGTTTTGTGATTACAGACGTTCACAAGGGCGATTTGTCATTCAAGTGCGAACGACGTGCTGATAGCTCAACAAAATGGTACGTTAAACTTGCTCCGTTGTCGTTCTTAAGCCAAAGTTCAAATGCTCACGCTTTTCGAATCGAGGTGGTTATCGACGGATACTACTTCGAACCAGCAACAGGTAATCTGATTGTGTTGAAGGATCCTGAAGTAACGCTTCAAAAAGCGTCCAAACCACAAGTAACTGCCAAGATTGAGCAGCCCAACAAGGACAAATCAGAACCGGTTGAAACGAAGGAAAAAGAGGGTCCAATCGAACAAAAGAAAGACGAAAAGAATGTAGAGGAAACAACTGGTGGAGGTGGTGTGCAAATTGACCAGCAACCTGCTCCAACAAACCAGTTCACACGTCCTGAGTTTCCACCCGATCATGATGTTGAAGGTGATGAGCGCATGAAAAGCGATCACCGTGATATGCCTGAAGATGAAGACACAGATGAGGAAAAGCTCGATGATGTTGTTCGAGAAACATTTGGCAAACAAAAGAAACCAGAGAAGCCTGGTTTCTTGTTTCAACGTACCACAGAAGGCAAGCCGGTTATTACTGGACTAGAACCAGATCTTCCGACGAAGCGTCGTTTGGAGGAAAAGGCGGCAGCTGTGCGGAAAGCCCTGTCTGAATCTCAAGGATCCTAGCCTGTAAAAGTGCTTTCAGGATTGCTTCAGATGGATTCTTCGATTGCCATGAACATGTCCGATCAAGCATAAACGTTGCTCGCCACTCATCAGCGACTGGTTTCAATTCACAATCAAACCAACGAGCGATTCTCATGCTTGTGTCAAAATTCAGCAAGCCACGACCTTGCCATGTACAATTTGGGCTGAACGGAATGATGATGCTGTTCGAACTGTCGCAATCTTTCTCGATGCATGCAGGAATAAAACGAGGCGAATGAACGAAAAACACAAGCTGGATGTCAGGATCGTCAGCATAACCAGATGCTTGCACATTGCCTAGATTTCCGAGAAGGTGAAGAAAGACATCTTCAAGCTCGATTCCTTCAAGATGTTCAATACTCCAGTTGTGTTTCAAACCAATTCTATCAATCCGATCGTACCACTGACCTGCCAGTCTTGTGATTCGAGCTACCGCTTCTTCTTGAGAAATACTTGGCAGAACTCTTTTTGTCGGATACAAAAGTTCAGCAAGTGTGGTGTCTTCGTCAAATTTCGGGATACGTTTGTCAGGAATTGCTTCGATAATTTCTTCGATTGGACGCGCCGTCGTAGACACGTCTCCAGGTGTTCCAAAGAATGGAAAGACTGGGGCGAGTGAAATTGGTTCGTTGCTTCGTTTTTCCCAGCGCTTGCGCCAATATGCATCGTGATGGAGCTTTTTCTTTGCTAGATCGTGTGGAGCTCCGGCCATTGCCTTCAACCAATGAAGCTGTGCCTCAAACATCTTTTGATATTCAGCAGCTTCTTCTCTTTCGATACGAGCTTTACGGAAATTATCACCAACGACTGGTAACCATTCCCAACGAAGAATGTGTTGTATAGTTCGGGTATCCATCTGTTATCTCCTGGTTTTTGTTATATAGAATCCAGAAGAACAGAGAGACCTATCGAACGAATCCTAACTGTTGCAACCGCTGAACAACCTTGATTAAATGGCGGCAAAGCCCAGGAACGTTCATCGGATTTGCTGGTGGTCGGTTCGATCCTGGCACCCGACGGTACACTGGTGGTGAACGACCAACAAGACTGTTGTCGTTAAAATTCGTCATTGCAAATCGGTAGTAGAAGTCAAGACAGTTGCAGCGAACTTTCACCCGACTTTGATCAAGGTCAACAGGCTGCATGTGATAATCTGTGCCCTGTGCGTTGAATGTGACGTTCTCTGGAGAGTCAGCGTTTTCGAACGTGACGTTCAACAATTGAAGAATCGGTTGATAGTCATGTTGATTGCTACGACATTGAGCACGAATCTGCAGCATTTTCATTCCAATATACGGCAGATATGACAGCTGCCGAATCGACACTTCATTTGTCGCATGCTGACGTCGTTGTGTGTTCGGAAATCCGCGCTGGATATCGGTGTACAACTCCGGATATGTGCTGTCTTCAGCTAGTAGCTTAAGCTGATCGAGAATACGGCAACCTCGGATCAGCTTAAGCGCTAATGATTGTGTCGAATTCACCGCGTTCAGGTCCTTTCAAAGCCATCCACTGCTGACGAACAGCAGCTTCTGGTACATTCTTGTCGCCTCGCGTCTTTTGGCGAGCCAACAGCACATCCAGTGTTACGTTCGGAAACACTACCGCCACCGTTTTGTAACCACGCTTCTTTGCTTGTTCCAAGAACCACTTCCGTTTCTTTGGTGAAAGGTTCATGTTGTCAACGTACAGATCGATACCTTCATCTAACAAGCGCAAATACTCATCGTTCGCCTTCTTGCCAAACTGCGAGTCTTCAGTCGACATCTTCCAAGCACGAGCATAATTGATAATTGCTTCCACCAGACGTCAGGTTATATCCGTTTGGGACAAGGGTGTTGTGTTCAACGATATACTTTTTCTCCAACCGGTTGGCTTCATCTAATGTCAGCTCTTGCGCTAAAATTTCATGCGTAAAGGACTCCCAGCCATATTTTTGTATAGCTTTCAGAAAGGCTCGGCAACAAGACTTTGACGATAAATGTTCCTGTGTTCTCCTTTTGAACGCCCCCGTTTGTCCTATATAACTTTTTCCAGAGGGAGACGTGTGTTTGTAAATTAAGTAAGTATTCATTATTTTACATTAACAACCTGATCAAATTCGCCCGCTTGTGGACCAACTAACGACTTATACTGTTGGCGAACGGCTTCTTCAGGCACACTTTTATCTGATCTGGTTTTTTGTCTGGCAATTAATGTTGGCAGGTCAACATCAAAGACATAGGCTATAGTTTTGTAACCGTGTTGACGAGCTGCATTAAGGTAAAATCGGCGGCGTTTAGGTGTCAAAGATGTATTATCCACATAGATATCTTTTCCCGTTTTAATTAATTCAAGGAAACGATCATTTGCTCTTTGTTTGAACTGTGGATCTTCATTTGATGCCCTCCAAGCGGCGGCGTAATCACTAGGGTCGTAAAATTCATGACGCAGTATATCCAGCGAAAAAACGAGAAGATCGGGATTTTGTGTTTTTAGTTTTTGATAGAGAGTAGATTTGCCTCCGCCTGACGGACTAATTGGAACAAATAAAGTTGATTGAGCGTTCTCAAGTAGTTGGTTGACTTTCATTCGCTTTGTTTGCTTTCCACCAGTTGTACAGCCGTTCGATTTCTTCAAACGACGCATCAGATTTTATATTGTTCACTCTGTAAGAAATAAAGTGAACGTTGCCCTTTATATATCCTTTTGTGTTGTCAAGACGATCAACACTTGCAAGGTTCAGTTCTGGTATTGTCCCTCTTTTTACACCAGCAAACAACGGCACGTTCAGAATTGGACATTGGTCAGTCCATATAGATTTGAGATATTGCGTGTTAACGTTACACTCAAGGCCCAGCTTTCTTGCTCTCTGTTGAAGACCTTGTGCAACATATTTAAGAGGGTTGTTGCGACGGGCTTCTATTGCTCGTTTTTTCTCTCGCTCCTTGTATTCGGGACGGGACCTCGTTGCTCGGTGTGTTTCAAGCCATTTCGCTCTGTTTTCCTTACGCCATTGTTTCACTTGCGCAAGGTGCCGTTGCCAGCGTTTGGGATCCTTTTGCCGCCATCTACGGTTGTATTCACGTTGTTTTTCCGTGTATGCCATATTGTTCCTTATAGCTTATTTACTTTTCCCTGAATATGTATTTATGTGGGGAAAACAACCGCATTATTCTATTAAGAGTAAGGTCAACTAAACGAAATCGGTAGAGGAACGTCGTTCTCATCATACTCCTCGCTAACATCCACATCATTATAAGCATGAACAAATAACTTGTCGTATGCATCCTGGTCAAACGAAAGCTTTCTCTAAAACTTTTAGAAGCTTTTTCAGTTTCTGATATGCTGTCACAGACGATGTTGTGTTTGAACGAAATTCTGCCACTTGTTCTAACGAAGGAAACTCATACACTTCAATTGCTGTATAGTCCTCTCCATTGCCCGTTGCTGGATCAACGCCAACTAAAAGTGTGGAGCCAGTTGTTGGTTGTTTATAAAACTTAAATTCATCAAACGTACCAATGTGAGTAATGCCTCTAAGTTCTGTTGTAAGGCTCTCTAACGCAAGAGTGTCAATCAAAAGTGGGTCTGATGATAAGGTGCAATTGGCATGAAAAGAGTTGGTGCGTTCATGTTCAGAATCCAGTATTTACCGGATTCTAATATGAAACAGGGTTAAATGACAACAGGGTCTGGTTCGTACGACTCGTCGTATTCTTCTGCTGGACCAATTTCATAGTACGCTGGATTGTACAGCTTTTCGTAAGCGTCTTGGTCAAATGACGAGATCTCTTGTAGAACACGAAGAGCAATAAGGCAGCCAGAAATCAAATCATCTGTCGAACTTGATTTTGCACTGTACGAGCCCGCCTTCCTAACGAAGTTCTTCATCTCTGCAATAAGGGTTGGTGAGTGAAGCTTGATTGTGTTTCGTTCAACCATTTCCTTTAGTGCCAAACACGCTTTGATTTTTGCTTTGCCGGTGGTCGTCATTCCACGACGTTTTTGTCCGGTCTCGCTGATGAATTCGGCTGTATCCGGTGGTGCTTCATCCGCTTCGTACAATGAAATCATTGCTTCACCCACACCATTATTTTCGATCGAGAAGAACACAGTCGATTGAGCTTTTTCGTACACGCGGAGCAATTGTTTCAAAGATTGGTACGCTGTCACACTTGACATGGTATTCGAGCGATACTCAGCAACCTGTACCATGCTTGGATGGGAGAAGACATTGAACGCTGTGTAGTCACGTCCAGACCCTGTCGCAGGATCAACACCAACAAGATACACGGCGTTAGGTTTTGGCAGCTCAAAGAATACGATGTCCTGAATCACCGCAACAGGTTTCGTCTTTTCCGTTTCCTTCCAAAGACGAGCAACAACGACTGGATCAATAAGAACAGGATCTGACGACAGAAACTGACACTCGTATTCTTGTCGCCATTTTACTTCACCGATCTTACGAATTTCGCTCTGCTTGAATCGTTCATCGCGACCGGGCGCTTCATTCCATTTTACTTCAATCGGGATGAAATCCGCACCAGAGATGTCGTTTTCGGCTTTCGGTTCGTCTTGAACGTGAACGATTTCAGATTGGTACAATTCCGCCGCACGCCACAGCTGCGCGAAACGGTTTGTGTCACCGTTTGGCGTTGAACAGATAATACAATCACCACCCGTCGAGAATGTTGGTGCCGTAGATGTCCAAAACTCTTCCTGAATGTTTTCGCGAACGTGCGCAAATTCGTCCAAAAACAGCAACGAAGCACCTTTACCACGGCCTGTGTTTTCACTTGTCGTCTCTGCAAGAATACGAGATCCATTATCAAACGAGAATCGGTGCTTGTTGTAACCGTCGTCGGTCACGCCTGCTTTCAACCAGTTTGGAATACGCTCGTACATGAACCGGATACGGTGGATCATTTCCATTGCGTTTTCTTCTTTGTTCGACGCAATGATACATGTCTTGTCTTTCTTGAACATCGCATACCACAACATGTATGCACCTACAGTCCATGACTTGCCTGTTTGACGAGCTGCTAGGACGATTACAAGGCGGTTATGGAAAAACGTTGTAACAACACGTTTCTGATACGGGTACATTGCAAATGCGATGTCGCCTTTCACAGGATGTTGCAGACGACAGTAATTCAGGATGAAGTACACAGGGTCATCCATGCACTTCGTATATTCGACAACTTGATCTGCAGTAAACTCTTCTACGGTTGTAGCGTTACTGCGCTTGATGTATTCGTTCTTGCGGCTCATGCCTTATATAGAACGTTTTTTACAGGGCAATCCTTACAACTACCCTCATTGAGCATTGAAGGGGTGCTCCATATGTGTCGAACGATGCTCGCTTAACTTGAGGGAGGTTTGGAGCACCAATATAGTTTTCACCGACAATGTGATAATAATCAACCTTTCCTGTCGTGCTGTTAAGCAGTGCAAGATAGTTGATGTCTTTCGCTGCGAGATCTGCCAATAGTTTTGACCGAATAAAATCCAATGTATAAGGATCGGTGATATTCTTCAACACTTTTGGAACACGGCCAGATTTTGGAAGTTGGGTCGCTGGTGCCGGTGAAAACGTTGTGCCTGGATTCAAAATGCTGCGGATACTTCGATGTACCTCTTGCTCTTGACTCTCACAAGGAAATCCGCCATCCGTTTCCTGCTCAACACACTCGGAAAAGTGTTCATACTTACCTCGTGTCACACGTTGTGTGATTTCGTCGAGTAGAGGACTATGACTTCCTTTGCTGACATATGTGTCAAAGAAAGCAAAGTGGGGTTTCCCCTTCGTCATCGATTTCACTTCCACGCGTTGGCGAACACCTTTGATATCAGCTTGAATGTCAAACAGTTTACTTCCAACGCGTGCAAGCTTAACGCGACGCATTTCATCACCGAGACGATGACGCAGTTCATCGCGAACAAGTCGCTGCGCTCGCGCACCAGCTGCAACGCGTTCCTGTTTTGTACGTTGATCAATCTGTTCGACAACTTCTAGTAGAATCATTTGTTCTTGTTCGCGAGCATGTCCAACAGCTCATTCCTCGTGAGGATTACGTTGTTGTTTGTTACTGAGCGTGGTGTGCCAGCTTCTTTGTCCTGAACGGAAATTTTGTCCTTGTGTTGTTTGAGTTCACGCTTTTCGCGAACAGCACCAAGAGCAATGTTCAGCATGTTTGCAGTTACTTCTCCCAAGCGGGCACGGTATTTACCCTCCACGAGATCAATCTGGTCGGCAATTCCGGCAACTTTAGCCATTGCAAAGGCGTAAATCTCTTCGATCTTACCTTCGATTTCGTCGTCCTTTGCATCGTACTCAGGAGCAGTAACAGGGACAGCCGGAAGCATGTCGGTGTATTCAACAACAGTTGTACCAGGCGCAATTCCTAGGACCTCTTCCATCGGGTGGGCGATTGTCTTTTCCTTCTTCTCAAATTCCACGTTGGTACTCCTTCATCAAGTCGCGCAGGACAGGATCCTTTGCGATCAAATGTTTGTTCGCAAACTTCCATGCTTCCGAATTGCTACGAACGGCAGCTTTGATTATCTCAGGCGTCTGCTTTTCGTGTTTGATATGTTCCAATGCAAGTCCATTCTCACGCATCGCTGCCGCAAGAACCTTGTTCAGATCGACGTATGGTGGAACGACATCGTATACATCGTACGAGCCTCCCAATTCATGTGCCATCGCTTCAGGATTCATCTTTGCTGCTCTGACCATCAAAGCGGTATCGATTTTGTCCCTAATATACTTATTGTCTTTGATAATGAACGCACCTTCTGAAACGGCCTTTGCAATGATTTCAGGTGTTACTCGTTTTACGTGCGAGAATGCACCAACATCATGTTCCAATGCTTTGCTGATGATCTCATCCGTTTGACGGTGTTCAGGAATGAACTTCAACGCATGCCGTGAACGGCCAACAATCTTTTCGAGCGCTTCGTCACTCACCTTCGAGCTTAACTCATGTTCCATAATCCACTTAAACGCTTTGATGGCGTTTGTTGTGTTCAAGTCAGACATTGCTGCTTCAACCATTGTTTGTGTTGGATTTTTAATCGTCTCAATTACTCGGCCGTCTTTCTGTAATACTTGCACACGAACATCATCGGTAACAAGTTCAGGACGGCTTGCCTCCAACCAACGAAACGTTTCAACGACGTCTGTAGCATTCTTTCCGTTCATAGCAGCTTCCACTTGCGGGGCTGTCAATTCATCTGGCGGAATGGACTTGATTGTCGACGGTTTGGCTTTGATCGCAAGATGTTTGATATGTTTTGTTACAAGATCCGGACGAAACTTCATGATGAAACTGAACACATCGTCGACGTGATAACTGTCAACATTATCCATCGTTTTCTGAACAATCTCAGGCGTAAGGTGCGTGATCCGGAGCTGTCGAATGCTGTCTGGACGACGGGTGACCGAATTGACCATAGCTTCATGAGTTGGATTTTTAAGCAATCCAAGAATGCCATGTTGGTCGGCTAATTGTTTGAATACTCGTTCCAGTTGCGGATAACGATCAACAAGAGCGCCTAGTTCGGCAGGACGGTCCTTGTCATTGTTGAAGCTGTTCGTCTCGAAGTGGAACTGAAACTTTCCATCGGGGGTGTCTACAATGTACAACGGCCCTTGATTTTTGTAACGTGTAAAGTGGTTGGGCGAATCCGTCCACGTTGTACACCATTTTGTTCCGGTACCAAAGTGGCACGATGCTTCAAACGTGTCTGGTACAAAAACGCGAATCTGATCGTCGTGATAGAGCAGGCGAGCGTGCCCTGCGTCAAACATCTTTTGCTCTCCTTCCGAAGCTTTCCATGGTTGCTTTCGCTTCATGCTTGCCTGTTGTCCAACAGAGAGCAATGGTTCCATCACTTTGTACAACTCATCAACTGAATATGCATTGATGTCGCGAACCGACAAACGATTTCGCACACGAAGGAAATCGTTTAGGTCGGCATTGACACGATCAAGGTCTTCGAGAGAGAAATCGTTGTGGATATAGCGATTAGCAAGCCATTGAAGGTACCGGTGATTCGGTGATGGGTCAGCGTTCGCCAAGGCATTCAAAACCGATTCCGGCTTTCGAAGGTTCTTCGGTTTGCTGGGACCTTTATCTTGGCTGTAAGCCTTTATTAAAGCGTCGCCCTGCTTTTTCGCGATGTAGTCCAAACGCGATTCGCTCAGTAGGCTTTTTAGCTGCATTATTGCCCCTTTTATTTGAAGATGCTTGTTTCGGTAACAACACGAAAGGCTATATTCCGCTGTTTACACCATTGTTGACAAGCTCGCCATTTAGCAATATTTACAGCATATTGTACAGCTTCTAACAGTTTCCTTTTCGAATTCGCACGTGGTGCTCTAGTTTGTGTTTTGGGCTTTACTTCGATGATTTCTTGAACGATTTGTCCCCTGGTGTTGCGGAATTCAACCCAGTAGTCCGGGTAGTAGCGGTGGATTTTCCCGTCAGTAGGCTGAACATAGGGGATTGCCACACCTTCTGAAGACCAACGAATCACGTTCGGATTGTTATCAAAGAACTCATGTAGTTGCAATTCCCACGAAGATAAGTAGCGAATTCGTGGTGAACCGCCCGGCTTCTTCGTCGGCTGAAACGGATTGACAACATACTTGTCAAGATGCTTTGGTGTATAAAATCCCTGTTGAAACCGAGACATATATTACCCCGGAATGACACCCGGCGGCAAAACAGCTGGCGGAATTGTAGTATTCTGCATGCCGCCTGCGTTGCAGTCTGCTGGATTTTGTGGAATAGGACCAGATGTAAAGCCAATATTGCTCGGTCCACTCTCTGCGCCAGAAGTAACGTTCTTGATCGGGTAGAACGCGCTCGGTTGCTGACTCTTGATGTTATAGAACTCGTCAGCGATTGGCACGTCAGTATCGACGAACACACTGTCAAAGTTGAACGTGATATTCATTTCGTTAATTTCGCTCACAGCCATATCAACGTTGTCCATTTCCAGCAAAGTGATACGAGGATTGAAGAACTTGTAGACGTTCATGAAACGTCCCCAGTCAAACAGGTGATACAATCGAATCTCTTGGATAATCGTTCTTGCCGTTCCTTGAAGAGCGCCCAACGAAGCCGATGAAACCGTTACAGGAACAACAACATCACCCAGCTGTTCGTTCACTTGTGTGTTGACACGATCGAAGTCAAGACCTTGTTCCTCCGCAAGGGACAGCTCTGCCCAACTTTCGAAGTTAGAAACAGGTGCCGTTGCTCGTTGGTAGGCAGCCCAAAATCGTGTCGCATTGTTGAACCCATCGTCGTGGAAAGCCATCTTCATTTCGTCGAACTGAGTTCGTGTTATCACTTTCGAACGAAAGTTATAGTAGTTGACATCTTCTTGTTCAATTGTCATCTTTGGCAGTGTAGAGTTCTTAACAACGAAAGCAAAGTTTGCATTGCCAAGAGCTGTATAGCCGTCATTGAAAATGAATTGGACAAGGAACAAGAACTTGTACTTCATTTTACGTAACACGAGATCGACCGCGTACGGTGATGCTTCACAAAACTCACGGAACCTTGATTGAACGCTCGAAGGCGGATTGTAAATGTTACGTGCTAGTCGTTCGAGGTTCTGAAAATCTTGTAGTACGTTTGGAATGTCTTGAAGACGAAAGCTTCCTTGTCGAACTTGCTCATAGATTTGCTGCGCTTGTCCATACGCTTGGTTCGCAATATCTGGACTGAAGTACTGAGCTTGGTCAACAAGGGTCTTGCTAAAACCAACGTTTTCTAACACCCAGTTCGCGCCTTTATCAATCGTTGATTCAATAGCCGATCCGATAACAGTTGGTAGCGCACCACAGCCAGTTCGAACAGAGTTTGAAACACTCGCTAGTGTACGAAGACCCTGACCAACACGCGAGCCACTTGAACCGAAGATTCGAGGATTGTTCAGGACTTCAAGATCGCCCACCTTTCCAACCGCGTTTGTGAACTTACGTGCATCGGAGGTTGCATTTGCAATCTCAGCACCAGATCGCCCCAAATACGAAGGTGGACAGGGCTTGACTAACTGCGTGTTAAATCGTGGGTCGTTTGCCATTTCTGCTCCTATTGATCGTATTTATCAAAAGGAAAGAGCGGAAAAATCCGCTCTTTCTAAGCAGTTCTAGCTTATGGATTAACCGTTTGTACGACCTGCACCACCAGTTGCAACACCTGGACCTTGCTGGTAACCACCAAGGACTTGACGTGCGTGGTCGAAGCGGATTGTCATTTCAAGTTCAATAGGATCGCCTGTCGAGTAGTCGAGTTCACCCCAGTTACCGGCTTGAATCCAGCAACCTTCAATCGTCCACTTTTCAATCACCTGATCGTTACCGTCGAGCATGTCGCAATATGTAACGAACTTGTATAGCGAACCCTCACCTGCTGTTGCCAACCATTGACCTTCTGCACCAATCAACCACTGCTGTGCTTGGAATTGTGTGTTGAGAACAGCGGAAGCAGTACCTGTCACGTCATCTTGTAGCACAAATGTGATTGGATCCCACGAGTGTTTACCTGCAATGTACGCGATTGAGTTGTAACGGTGGAGTTCGATTTCGGCGAAGTTCAGTTTCGGACGCATGAAACGAATAGCCTGCATCGAAACTGGTTGACTGTCTGTTCCGCCGCCCATATTGGCGAACGTTACACGCCAACGGTTCTTGTGTTTTGGGTGTAGGATACCACTTCCTACACCAGGAATACCGATATCGTTAATGGTTGACACGCTGCTCTCCTTAGTTTAGCCTATTTATTAGATCTGAGCTCCCGTGGAAACGATACGTAGTGGGATGTAGATGAATTCGGCTGCACGCACCGGCTTCAATGCTACGTCGATGTACATCTCGTTTCTATCGATACGATCTGGAGTGTTGTTGCTTTCATCGCAAACCGTAGCGAAGTCGAACAGACCACGCTTGACGATCAGATCACCAAGGAATGCATCAACCATTGCCTTTAAGTTGTCACGGGTCAGTTGGTCGTTCGGTTCGAACACGAAGCTCATTGTGTTCTTACGAAGCTGACGCTTGATATACATGACAAGACGCATGACATTGATACGGTCGAGTGCGCTTGCATCTGGTGCCGATGTTTTCTGACCCCACACTAGAATGCCTCGGCCTGGGAAGAACACGATCGGGTTGACGTTGGTGAAGTACTTGTACAGGTTATCACGCTGTCCCTGGTTAAGAGCCACTGGTGTGAATGTTGTTGGTGTGCCAAGTGTGCCGGTTACGTAACCAACATCTGTTACACCGGAAACCTGACCACGACGAGTACCTGCTGGAGCAAACCAGATCTCAGCTGTTTCATCGCTGAACACAATCGTGCGAAGAGCTGTACCAGAAGCAGCAATGAATACGTTCTTGCCGTCAAGGTTCGATGCAAGGCCATGTGGGTAATAGTATGCTACATCACGTGTTTGCGTGCGACCGGTTGTCGCAGCCCATGCTACGACTTGATCTGGATCCATACTGAATGGTGTGTCAGCAATAACCATAGCCTCTTCTTGAATGTCGATGACGAGGTTGTTCAACTCATCAACGGTTTCCCAGTAACCTGGGCAGAGGATCAGGTTGTACTCGAATGTTTCACCACGAATGTCTGTGTTGCTGTTGATCGATGCTTGCAGAGCGGTCACAATTGCAACGCGACGGGCTGCATCGTTAGCGCCAAGCGCGGTCTTGTTCAAGAATTCAGTCGTGAATTTGAAATCATCTGCCGCACCAAGTAATGTGTTCGATGCTTCTGTTGGTGTCCATTCGTCTTCACGACCAGGCGTCGATCCCAAATTACCTGCAACCCAAGCGGCTTCAATACCTTGGAAACCAAGATAACCAGGCGGAACAGGCGGCTGATCGTAGCCGTTCGGAAACACTGGAAGTGGGCTCGATGTGTGGTTATCCATGAAGTCGTCATGCAGCGGCGGAACACCGCGGCTGAACGAGAACATTTCCCAGATGAACGCTGTTGCTTGTTCTGTCAACGAAAGCAGTTCTGCAGAAGTTACCGTGTACTTGAACAGTGTGTCACCACGCACCTGCGGACCCAAAGTAACGAATGCTGGTGGACCAACCAATGCTGGGAATACGTTAGGACCGAAGCCCACAAACGCTGTGTCAATCACAACTGTTGATGTCAGACCAGTAGTTGCACTTGTAATGCGAATCCTGTTTGCTGGGCCAACTGGAGCAGGTGTTACGCCATTGAAGAACGACGCGATAGCTACACCACCAAGAATTGTGTTGATCTGTGTCAGCAATGTACCAAACGTTGACGCAGCAGATCCAAGGAACGAACCGTTAAATGTTACACCATCAACGACTGCTTGGAAGCTGTATGTCGTCAAAGCAACAAGACCTGTAGCAGTTGCTGGAAGGATCGTTGCTGCAGCGAAAACTGCTTCTTGATATCCTGATGTTGCACCTGACGACGGTGTGTAACCGTTTACTGTGTTGTATTCAGAAATGAATTGTGCAGTGATGTTCTCGAGAACAAAACTTGCTTCTTGCATTTTCTGATCCCACAGAGTGCGGAGATCATCGAGGTTGTCGTTTAAGTTGACGTTTGCACGAATAACGTATGCGAGGTCACCAATGCCGAGAAACTGATTCAGAGCGAAAAGACCGTATTCGTTACGGGCATCGCCATTGAGTGGCAATCCTTGTTCATCTTCCAAAAAGCGCGGAATACCATAGAGTTGTGTGCTCTGCTGAAGCGATGTGACAGTACGAATAACGTTGCTTTCAAAGGTGCCTGGAGCATCCGTTACGCCGTCTGGCTGTTTCTTTTCATCTGCAGTAGCGATGAAAAGCAGTGGAACTGTCAAAGCCGCAGCCGGGATGAAAAAGCTCTCATCCGTAATGGTTACGCTTACGCCTGGGCTAACGAGTGTTGCCATAGAAATCTCCTTAAACTGCTGTGCTTGTTGAGGATATTTATGAAATAGTGCCCTGACACGGTGGAAAAACTTACGTGACGGTCAAGTCGTCAATGCTCATCAAAAGCTCGTAATTTATGCCCTGCGCGTCAAGTTCTGCAATGATATCAAAGCTGTTACCAGCCGTCGAACTCACCGCTCCAACTCGTGCATAAATTTTCTGGATGAAGTTCTTACGGACATCTGCCGGAGATTGCAGGTAAACTGGCATCTTAAACGTTAGGGTACTTTGGATGATTCGACGATCTGTACCAATTGGATAATTCGTGTCGAGAGACATGCTCGTGAGCGCTACGTGTGTGATTTGTCCCATGTCAAATAATCCGTCACTCGTCTGAATTTGCAGCATTGGGTCAAACACCATCAAGATCTGTTCAAGGATCTGAAAATGCTGGTCTGTGTTGCTTGCGTAAATGTTGAGATCGAACGTCAACTCAAACGGGAATGCGCGACGTTGGTAGACAACTTTAATATCATCAGGAATCAATCCCTGGGTCGGTAAGTATGCTTGTCGGCGCTCTGTGCCAATACCAGCTTGGTAGTTCGTAAGAAAATCCAGTCCAGAAACGTAAGCCGAAAGCACTGGCAAGCGAAGGACTTTGTTCTGAGTGTTTTCAGCAAGAATTGCAGCGACAACTCGATCAGCGTGTCCATAGTGAATCGGCACACTAATCAATCGATCTTCCGCGATGATTGGTTCCTCTGTCACCTGGCCTTCACAATCTGTTACTGGAACAGCTTCCCCTGTGGCACGCTTTCCGACACGAACTTGCAGACCTGAAAAGATAGCCATAAATTGCAGTACATAGCTGCGGAACTGATGATCATAATAGTACGCTTTGTCAGGACGTCCAGATGATTCTGTTGTCTGATAGTAGTTTGTCATTGTCCAATCTTCCTTGCTGAGGTGGCAGCTGGCGATGTTAAGTATTCGTCCAGTCTTGCCTTTTCATCATTGAATTCAGCTCGACGGTCTGTTTCTTCATAAATCCACCGTCCCTTTGCAGTCGACCAACGGTACAAACGAGCGGGAACATCCATTGCTAATCCTTCATACACCAGTCGGTGATAATCACCATTTACAGGAGTAAGAGGAAAGTCTGGACCTTGTGTATAAGGTGCATTATTTGCAGGGATTGCGTCTTCGACGTACAATCCTGTTGGATTCAAGCCAATCTTGTTGAGGTGCGGAAATCCTTCTGAAGTTGCCGTGTCGAGTTCTGCTTGTTCGAACTGGCGAACTACATTCGATCCTTCACGGCCTCGTTCCGCAACTGCGGTTAGCGCTTCGTTGTGGATCGTTTGATCAACTGTGCTGTAGTCTTGCCAGACAGGATTGTTGCCGTCGTCGTTGTTGAACAGGCCCGAACTGTCAACTTGCTTAGCAAGGTCGCCAAAAATGTCTTGTGTCTCTTGTGTTGCCATTGCTGGCTGTGTTGTTACGAGCAACAGTGTTGGTTGCCAACCTGGTGTATATGAACCGGGATCCCACGATACATCTGTCACTTCCAACCAACGCTTGACAGGACGCAAGTCAGGAGTGTACTGTGTTTCACTCGGGAGTTCGATGATATCACCAATAACAATCGGTCGTCCCAACTTCGCAACGGTCGAGTTGAAGTTCACTTTGATCTGATAGGTTGACGTTGGAATCTCGATACCAAACTTTGACAACTCTGTTGCAACTGATACAAGATCGTAATAGCCTTTGAGCTTAACAAACGATTTTGCGTAGTCTCGATCACGGTTCTCCATCAACACTTTGTCCTGAATGTTGTTTTGTGCTGTTGCCATGTAGTCAAACATTTCTAGCGCTTTGACCGTCCACCAGTCGCAAGTATCCCCTGCAAAGGCAAGCGGACGGAGACGCCAAAAGCGACTTGGAACAGAGTGCTTGAAATGGATTGTATTAAGCTCGTCGTTGTTCGGCAGATTGATCACAGCCACACCGTACCACTCCGTGCCTGTGTCTGATCGTTCAACACGTGCTTTTACAATCCGGTTCGCTGCATTGTTGCCTTGCTTGATTCGAATTGTGGTAATGTGTTGGCGAATGCTTGTGTCGATGCCATAACGAGCGCGCCCTGTTGAAATCTTGATGATGCCAAAATCATAACCAATGTATGCAGAGGAAAGAACTGCTTGCCCAATTTGTGCAGAACGCCACTCAGATGAGTAAACCGTGAAAGCATTTGAAGCAGGAAACAAAGCATAGTCGCCACCGGAAATTGGATTCCCGTCACCCGTCAAATCGACTAGTTTTGTCTGTTCATGAACACCGAGAAGCTTGTACACATTGACATCTGCACCAGCAATGTTTAGAGCTTCTTGAGTCAAACTGTCAATGTAGCATTGTGTACGACTTTGCGTCGTTAATTCCCAAGGACGACACGTAGACCAATCGGAAGGAGCTGGGCAAAGCGTTGTGTCAACGGGGTTGCCGTTCTCATCTAATGCTTGTGGAAGGATCGGTACGCAACCTTCGGTCATAAATGCTCCAAACAAAAAGGGTTGGAAGAGTAATCTTCCAACCCCTATTTATGCCCTTGTGAATCCGACGATTACAGACCGTTGTCGTCAGCTTGCGGTGGGTTGTTTGTACCTGCGCTGATGTCATCTGCTGCTACACGGCTAGAATCGCCTGCCACGAAGTAGCGGTATGCTGCACCATCCCAGTACAACTGACCGTAGATACACTGGCCACGAGATGCTGGACGAAGTTCCTTCTCGAATGCGGAACCACCATCACTTGTGAACAGAGGACCATATCCTGTTGGACCGAATGCAAACTGCATTGACAAACGACCGCCAATTGGCGAGCGTGCCAAAAATTCCAACCAGTTGTTGTACACAACACCGTTGTAGGTTTTTGGGAATGCCAAGTTGGTTGTTCCGTCAACACCAGGTGTTGCCCAACCATCACCAGAGAACGTGTGCAGGGTTGTGATGCTACCAACAGTTGTGTCGAGCGCTGTTGCAATTGCCTGGAACAGGTCTGAGTTTAAACCAGCTGTTGGAATTGTCACAGAGATGCCGGAATTGAAACCTGCATCGTCGTTAACGAACAGGAACTTGCTACCAACTGCAGTAACCAGTTCAGCTTCACCTGTTGCTGTTTGAAGAGCAGTTTGCATCAATGCAGCAATTGCTGTCATTGTTTCACCGCCTGCAAGTACAACCGTTACATCGAAGGCACCGTCTTCTGTTGTGACTGTAAAGTCATAACTACCAGCTGCAACACCAGGAACTGTTGCTGGCAAAACTGCTGCTGCATTTACGCGATGGAAATCAACCCAGCCAAAACCTTCAGCTGCTGCGTCAATTGCACCACCAAATGCTGCAAGTGCGGCAACGATACCGTTTGTTGCACCATCCGTTAGAACGATCGAGGATGTGGTTCCTTGAAGGACCGCACCTGTTGATGTTGCTGTGAATGCTGTGTTAACAGGGAATGCTGTGAACACAATTGCTGGTGGAACAGTAGCGCTGTAACCAGGACGCCATACTGCTTCAACTGCAAGACCAGCTGTCTTCAGACCTGTGTTCAATGCGGCAACAAGGTTGTTGAATGAAACGCCGGTTGTTTGTGGAATGTTCAAGTCAATGAACACTGTTACGTTACCTGCACCGTTCAAGTTGACGCGCAACTGGTAAATCGTTGTGCGGAGCAAACCTGTGCTTGTATCAGCATTTGGAAGGCCTGTCGGAACCACAATACCTGCAGCTGCATTCTGCCACTTAACGTTCGTGTTTGCTGCTGCCGCTGCCAAGAACGCGTCGATAAGGTCAGAAATATCTTCCTGCATGTTTGTGAAGTCACGCATCTTGTCCCAACGAAGGTACTGTGAGTTACCACGAACACTTGTACCAACACGGTTTGTAGAAGCTGCAATATTGAACCAGCCGCGTGTGGAGTCGTAGTCGGTAACGCCAAACTTCTGCGAACCGGTGCCTCGGAGACTTGCAAACAAGAAGTTTGCACCAGAGTCGGAAACAAACACTGCACTTGTTGCACCTGTCGTCAAGCTCGTGATTTTGATTGTATCACCATCGAGAACAACAGTCGACCATGTGCTGAGGTCTGTGTTGAGTTCTGTCATCAGTGTCGTGAATGTTTGTGCTGCGGAACCAACGATAGACACTGCACGGTTTGTACCATCGATACGAACTGTTGCTGTGTATACTGTTGCGTCGTTCGCGAGTCCTGTCGGGGTGCTGCTACCACCAGGGAAGTTAGGACCAAATTTGATATGTGCGTAACCCGCTGATGCACGAAGTAGAAGCGTATTTTCAGCAATACGGTTCCAACTTACATCAAGAGGTACGAAAGGTGCTGGTACGTTCAACATTAGTTCTTCTCCTTAGATAAAATGAACTGCAGACTTATTTATAAGGGTACTCGGGTTTCGGTAAAATTTCCTGCAGAGTTTCGAGTACATGTTTTTTGTTGTTCCAACGCTTTGATTTTTCAGCGTAAATATCATACGTCTCGTGGCGATGACTCTCAAGTGCTTTTTCAATTTTGTCCTGGAGCAGATACGCATCTTTGAGAGACAGGTAAAGCAAGTGTAACAGCTTGTGTTTCATAGGCATTACGCTTGTCGTTTTTATTCCCAGTTCAATGTAAGCGCCAGCGTCGACAACATACAACAAGGCAGGTGCATAAGCACGTTCCGGACGTTGTTGCATCCATTGAAAACTATATCGTTCATGCTTTCCTTTACGAAGATTGGCACACTTCGGACAATGCTGCTTCTGGTTAACGTGATTCTCCGGAGCTTGTAAAAACGCACCATGTAAGGGACAAAAGATCTTGACTTTTTCAGTGCTGCGCTTGTACTCGACTTTGCTATAATCATAGCGATTGCCGTGAACCTGGCGCGCTCGTTCAATGAATGTTTGAGTGTTGAGTTTCAAAGGTCAACCCAAAATGAACGATGCTGCCATGCCAAATTCCTCTGGCGTGTCTGTCACAAAGTTATCCAAATCCTGCAAGCAAAGATTGATTTCTTCTACACCGGCAGCGCGCAGATCGGAGGCGTTGAGTGTTACACCACCCCCTGCCCCAGGTAGGGTGCTGTACTTACCACGAATTTCCGCTAGAGCAATACGGGATTGCGCAAGAGCGTAACGACGAATCCACGGGAATGTGAATCGGTCAGAAAGCAGGTCTTGTTCCGTGCGTTCTACAGCTGCTTCAATCAGCACCATACGTTCTGCAAATGGGAATCGGTGAAGCAAGTGAAGCTCACGTTTTTGTTCATTCCACGTGAAAGTGATTCGACCAGCAAACAGAATCTCCATCAGTTCGATGTATTCGGAGATGATGTGATAACTCAACAAATCAAACGTACCCATATTATACAAGTGCTGAAGAACAATCTGTCCGTACACTCCAGCACCGTGTGCTGAACTCAAGAACGCTGATGTCAGACGATAAACACCCATGAGATTTACAATCTTGTTGTAGCCAGTTGCTGTGTTCGACAGAATGTATCGCTGATGTTCTGGAGCGATTTGCATGAAGAAGAAACCACGACGGTATGCAATGCCAGCTCGCTGACGGAGTTCATCAATGGCCTTCGTGATGAAATAATCGAGTTGTTCCTTACTCAACTCAACATCAACAACTGGATAACCAAGCTGGAATCGAATTTCTGTTGCAAGAGCCAAACGCTCGTCGCTCGAACCATCGGTGCCAATACCGAGTTGGCGATACATTGGTTCTCCGGAGATGCCGTCCATGCCAGGTTGTGGATTTGTGAACGTTGGTTGAGCTCCAAGTGACATCCACAACGTTCCAGGACCTGCTGAAGAAATCTCCCACACAGGGAAACCAAACACCAACGAATTCGTCAACACACGACCGTCAACAGCAATGTACGATGCACTGCCAAGGTGTGATGTGTCTGTGAACAGTAAGTTTCCGTCACAGTCAAGTTCAACAGAAGCAACAGGCGTTCCATCAATCCACTGCGTACCGTCCCAAACCATCACCTTGCCAGTTGTCGTATTGAACCAGCAATCACCCTTAACAGGCGTCGGAGGTGTTGTTACATACAACAGGTTCACCCACAATGCACCGTTCCACAAATTCAACGTATCGTTTGTGGTGTTGAACCAGTATGCTCCAGCTGCAATCAACGAAGGATCGATTTCTGAGATTGTCGGCACAAATGGAACCCACTGCGTGCCGTCCCAGTAGAACCAACCTGTACCATTGAACCACACAGTTCCATTGACCATCTGTGTTGGATCAGTCGGGAAAAAGATGTACTGCGTTTCTATCCAGCAGCCATTCACCCACACGTTGATTACAAGTGTTGTTGGGTTCAGCCAATACGATCCATCAACTATGTCAGGAGGAATTGTTGGATCAACCTCTTGCTGAAAGAATACCGTTACTTCTTTCCATACACCGTTTACAATATCCCAAACATAGAGAAGGTTGTTAGTTAGGTCCCACCATAAGTCACAAGAACTACGGTCCTGAGGATCAGTTGCAAACGTTGTTACATCAGGCAAAACAATCCACGCAACACCATTCCACTGTTGTAGGACTTCTGTCAGCGGATTGTACCAATACGTGCCAGGACCAGGCATTAACGGAGTTGTTTCTTGAATACGTACGTTTACTTGAGCAACCCAAGAAACACCGCTCCATTGATACAATGTGTTGTTCGAAGAGTTGAACCAATAGAATCCAATTGGCAAGGCGTTCGGATTAAGGGTCGCTTTGATGACGAGTGTGGCAATCCAGATCTCAAGTGCGTCGTTCCATTTGAACATCTGTTTTGTTGATGCTTTATACCAGTACGCTCCACACGGAGCTGGATTCTGTTGTGATGGATCGACGGGCGATGTGTATAGAGTTGTGTCACACCACGCAATTCCATTCCACAAGTGAACGGCAGTTCCGTCAAACCAGATTGATTGATCACAGATCGGTTGTGTTGGATCCGTTGCATAGACGATTACCGTCTGAACGATCCATTGTGTGCCGTCCCATTGATAGAGAATTTTCGTAACCGGGTTGTACCAGTATGTGCCAATCGCAACAAGCGTTGGCGGCGTTGGCTGAATGTACACAGGGAGTTCAATCAGCTGGAATCCGTCAAACAGGTACAGTTTCTGTGCTACTACATTCCAGAAATACGTACCAGCGTTTGGTGGTTGTGGACTTTGTGGGCAACCTGTCAAGATCCCGAACTGTCGATTGATCTCATCGATCAGATCTTGATATGTAAGAGCATTTTCGCCTTTGATTGTAACTGTGTACACAGTTGGTTTTGTCACACACGCAGATGGCGGAAGAGGAACTTGTGGTTGTGTCGCTAGGCTTCCTGCACCAACTGAAGCTGTAAACGTGTACGTTACACCTGGAACCAAACCTGTGTAATCTGTTGGAAGAACACCTGCCGTACCGTCTGGCTTTGTAAGCAATACTGTTTGTGTTGCATGTGTTGGTTCGGTTCCATCAGATTTGAAATCCAGCGAGTACCCATGTACGCCTTCAAAGAAGTATCGGTACTCACAATCAACCGGGAATCCTGAAACGTAAAACGGTGTGTTTGGTAACAGACCTGTCACGTCAAGAAATGTTGTTGTTCTGTCTTGATAGAAAGCGCCAAGAACGAACGATGTTCCGATCTTGTCACCTGCAAATAAATTCTTGTCCATTGTTGGATCAGAATTGTACACGACACCATTCTTTGGAAGCTTGCTTCCATTGATTGCTGTTGTGTCGCCGGTGATGACAATACCACAATATGCTTGGGTATCAGCTGTACAGCCGGCTGCTGGAGTTGGAATGTTCCAGCTGATTCGAGCAGTTGTCTCACTTGTTCGTTCGACTTTAAGGCTCATGTTGAGCGCTTCAAAGCGCAGCAAACCAGGGGAGTCGTGGCTAATATCGAAAGTACTCATGCTTTCTCCTTGATGTAGTTGTATTTATCCGGAAAACAAAACAGCCGTGTCCTTTCGGAACACGGCTGTTGTTGCAGGGTGAAAGAGTTATTCGAACGACAACTCGACAATTTCTTCAAGCATTGCCTCATGACGCTTGCGACGTTTGACAATCTTCGCCTGGCGAGCGGCTTCCTTTTCACGGATTTCCTTGTAGATGATCTCTTGCATCACGAGAGCGTCGTCGTATCCACCATCGTAATTATGGTTCGCAATCCGCTCGCGAATTTCTTTGAAAATTTCCTGTGCATGCATCAGGACATCACCATGCGGATAGGTGCGAAGAAGATCGAGGATCACGCACAGAACAAGGTGGTATATTGGCTGGTTCTTCTTACGAAGAACAGCTGCTTTCTGTTGGTTTTCATGGTTGAGGAACAGTTCGGCGAGGTCGAGTTGAATGTCCTCACAGAAATCGAACGGCGTATCGCGGTACTTCTGTTTGCCGAACATTTCAGCAGATTCGTTTAGATACTGCTCAAGACAGTCGATTGCAGAAAACAGATCGAATTCGTCTTGGATGTACTTAGCTTGGGTGGAGTCGCGGCGCAGGGGAATCAGTCGAACAAAAGAACGAAGTCCGTGTTCGAACCTTGTATAATCAAGAGCTTGCATTTTGACCTCCATTTGTTAAGGTGGTCGCATGCTACACTTGTACAACTAAAGAGTCAACAGAATCGTTTCGTATTGAAAATCGAACCTAAGCACGTTCCACAAGAACGACACCACGGGTGGAGTTTTCCCACGCGTGGTGTACCTTCATGTTTGCACGTTTTTGACTTACTTACCACCGCCACACGTACCGCCGTTGCCGCCAGTTGAACCACCGCCAGTTGAACCACCTGCCGCTGCACCAGCGCTACCAGCGGAACTGCCACCGCCGCCAACACCATCATGCTGCTTGTAGGTGTCATTGACGTATACGTCGCGCTTGAATCCGTCCTTCACGCCCTCGAGAATCGCTGCATTTGCCGAACCGGCGAACACAGCTGCTGCAAGAGCAACAACGATTGCTGATTTCATAAGAGTCCCCTTAATGTTGATCAATGACCCTGAGGTCATGACCAGTATGACAGGCTTTCAGGGGCAAATCAACGTGGTAGTTGTGCCGGACGTTGCGTAGGCATGACAGGTTGACGCTGCGCTGGTACAGGTGTCTGTTGTTGTGGTGCCATGCGTTGTTGCAACTGCTGATAGAATGAAAACGTTTGCTGGAACTGACGCTTGATCGCTTCCACTGCTGCCGCATCCCCCGTCTGAATCGCTTGCGCAAGTTGCTGCAATTGTTGTTGAACTTCAGGAGAAACACGAGATCCACGACCGGCTTGTTTCACAGCTGCAATTTCAACTTGTTCCGGTGTCAGTCCTTGCTTTTGTCCAGCCACTTGTTGCATATATGAATGTAGAGCCACCGAGCTTCCTGTGCCAGTTGCTTGTAGCGCTCGAGCGCCCGCAAGCAGGTCAACAAGGTCTTGCTCCTTCCCCTGTGCAATACTCAAAGGATTTTTTCCTGCGTTGATGTTTGCTTGAACAGCACCGAGAACCTTCATCACATTTTCAACAACAATTGAAGCACGATCACCGAAGCGAACAGTCCAAGTTACAACCGCCTTCTCAATCAGCATGTCATTTGCTTTAATTGTTTCATCTGCTTCACGAACGAGTTTGAACGCACGGAAGGCGTTTTGTGGTTTGATGATCTTAGCAAGTTTTGTCATCCGAGGAACTTTCAGCTTCTGCTTTGCTTTGACTGTTACGTTGGTTCGGTTGACTTTCTTGTACGTGTTAACAGCTTTGTTCCAACGCTGTTTTGGGGTCTTCTTTTTCATGTCATTGTCCTTCTTTTGTGTGCCGAGCCAACCATTTCTTGAGTTTTGAAGAATTCCAGAATGTCTGGAATTCTTCCTGCTCATCTAACGCCTGAACATTCTTGAATTTCAATGATACAATCGTTGGGTTGCTGATTGTATCATATCGCCATTCAACAATGATCGTTTGTTTTGGTTTCAACCCAACGATTTTACGATCTTCTTTGTTCTCACCCAAAGCAATACTGCAATATTTACGAACTTCATATTCAACAACTGCACGCGGAGTTTGCTCAATTGCTTGTCTGAGCTGTTCCTTGCTTTTCAGGTATTCTTTGAATGACAGGTCCATGCCAATATTTATTGAGGACCCTCTGAAGCTGATATTTAGCGAAGATTGGTGGAATTCCTTCTTTTAGGTGTGCTTTTGAAGAGAGATTTTCTTGCCAAGGTAACATCTGGAGGTTGGACCAATCAGCACAAGTTTCCGCAGGGATATAGTGCTCGAAACAGTATCGAATCGGCACGATGTGATCAAGTTGATACGCACCTTCTGTGCCAGCTTTGCCTGTTGGAAGATTGTTTGGATTGATTTCTTGCTTATGGGCTTTGTAATTCTGACGGGTGAGCGACATTACTTTCGAGCGATACTGCAACCACAGGTCGGCTGTTTCTCGCCACTTTTCTGAGTTTGCTTTTGACCAGGCATTGATATTCTTCGTTCGTTCCTCTTTCCCGCAAACTGCACATGTTATGCCTCTTGAGAGAAGGTTCTTCGCCACTGAAGTAAACGTGTGACCACAAACTTTGTTTCGAACGGTTACGAATATTGGTGTATCATGTTTATCTGCTACACGTTTACCATCCCAATCAGATAGAATCTCAAGTCCTCTGTCTTCAAGAAGTTTGATATTTTTGGCACGTAATTCTTTCTTTTCTGCTATTTGCCGATCGAGATTGCAGTTGGGACAACCGTTTCCTTTACGTTTTTTATTGGATTGAATCTTCGATAGAGGTGTCGCTGACCACTTGTGTTGACATTTGACACACTTCATACGATGTGTTATTTTGGTTCCTTTGAAACTCTCTTGAAGTTCGATTCCGATTGCCGTTAGACGTTCGGAATATGTTCTATCGATTTCTCCTGCTAATGGCATCTGGTGTTTTCTCCCTATAGATTTCTGAGTATACGCTATATCGGAAGGGTAATCCACGGAGTTTCCCAGTTGATAAAAAAATCCCCGGCGAAAAACGGGGATTTTTATAGCTGCTTCGTGAAGATCCACTGTTTATGCGAATTGGAAATTCAGCATATTGATCTTTCCATAGTAGTCTGCACTATTACCCAACGATGTTTCTGTTTGGGTAAACGCTGTCTTACCATAACGTGTCATCATGGAGACAACTGGCTGGAACGTTACTGGGTTGATAACAACACCGCTTGACATCAGTGGATGTATGGGCAGTAGAAGTAACCAGTGTCTGTCTCACCGTTGCCGCCCTTGTAACCAACAAGGATGACGTCGTTTGTTTGAGCTGCGAGGCCTGATACTTGGTTCCACAGGTAGCTGTAAACCTTGATCGTGCCGTTGAGTGTACCTACCAACATGCTGTTGTTAGGACCCTTGAAGCTGCCAGCAACTGCCGGTGCGAACACTGACTTTGCTGCGCTCTGAAGGATAGAAACAACCATTGGCGATACAACGATGAAGTTGCCTGGACCACGACGGGTCTTACGTGCAATTTCATTTGCAACTGCGTTGATGATAATACCAAGGTTTGCAAAACGGTCACCAAGGTATGCTGGCTGGTACTGTGGGCCAAGGCCGATCGTTGCATAGTCGTAGGTACCGACTGTTCCTGCCAGAGCCAAAAGGTCTGTCAGAATTTCAGAGTCGAGTTCCTGAACGATTTCTGCAGAGATAACCTGTGTCAGTTCGTTCTCAAGGTCGAGACCGTGCTGGCTCTTAAGGTCCTGCATCGATTCAATTGTCCAACCTGCCTGAAGCTTACGCGTGCCTGCTTCAACAGCCTGGCTCACAACTTCAAGCTTGACCACACGACCACCGGAACCTTCGATGAAGGAACCAGAACCACCGAAGAGACGACCAGCATACTGCTTGCCGATTGCGTCTGTACCTACAGCTGGGTATGGACCAAACAATGATGTGTTCCATGCTGGGATGCTGGATGGCCATGCACCACGTGATGCGTTAGCTTGAATGTCGGCTTCATCTGCAGCTGCGTTTGTGATACCGGATGCGCCAGCTGGCTGGTTAGCACCACCATCACCTACGACTGCACCAGCTGCGCCAGAATAGAACTGACGAAGAACTGGGTTGTTACCAAACATTTCATCACCAGACGTGATGTTACCAAAGTTACCAACTGGATTCGGTGACCATGGGTTTGCTGCTGTTGGTGCACCTGGCACGTTGACTGTTTCGCCGTAGCGGTAACGCATCGTGTAAACCAGTCCAACTGGACCTTGCATTGGCTGAACACCAACGATTTCGGTCGCGATTGTGCCTGGGATAATACGACGGATCATCGGGATGAGGATCTTACGGAAACCAGCAATGTCGTGCGCCTGAACAGCGCCTACTGCTGCGGATTCTGCCAAGAGGTACTCTTTCTGGTTTTCCAGAACAGGACCGACTACGGTACGCTGTTGAGGAGTAAGACCATCAAGAAGCGCTTCCTTGACTTCGCTCCAATTTTCAAAAATTTCGTTCATTGTTTTAGCTCCTAGCTAAGTGAGATTACTTAATGCCTGCAAGATGACGCAGCTTGGCTTTGTTCTCTTCCGAGAGCTTGCCTGCTGGTTGGTCGAGCTTAGCACCCTCTGTGATACGCTCATTGTCATCGCCGGTCTTTGTTACGCCTTGCGGCTTGGTTTCGCTCTTCTTCTCACCTTCAGCTAGTACTGGAGTTTCCTTCTCTGAAGTTTTCTTGTCGTCGGTTTTTGGCTCGACGGCTGTCGTTTCCTTCAAGACCTTACCTACGTAAGTCTTGTATGCATCCTCGAGCATAGGAGTGTCGACGTTCTTGAGGATAGCTTCCATCACCTCTCGTGAGCGACCTGAGAGAGGCTTCAGGACTTCGTCCATCTTCTTTGCGCGCTCAAGCTTAGCGGACTTCTTCTCGGACTCTTCGAGAGCCTTGAGAGCGTCTGCAAGCTGTTGCTCTGTTTCGTGAAGTTTGCCTTCTACGCTGTCATCTGCTGCGTAGTGCTTTTTGAACTCATCAACGAATGCTTCAAATACACGCTTACCAAAGTTCTTTTTGCGCTGTGTTTCGATGTCTTCGTGGAGTTCTTCGAGTTCTTTTGTCAGGCGGATTTCAAGGAACTTGTCCAGCTTCTCGATGAGAGCGTCCATGTCCTTCTTGAGACCATCAGCCATTTCACCCTTTGCTTCGACGAGCTTTTCTGCGTATTCAGCTTCAAGATCGCGGAAACGGTCGATGTCATCTTTCAGCTCTGCAAGCTCTTCTTTCAGAACTTCGCTGACCTTTGCATCGAGAGCTTCAATCAGAGTGTCACGCTCTTGTGTCCACTTTTCGTGGAGTTCTGCGTTGACTGCAACTGTTGCCTCTTCGCGGGCCTTCTTTGCTTCTTCGTCGATCTTCTGCTTGAATGCAGCTTCAAGTTCCTTGCGGGTGTCTTCCGTCAGGACTTCAGCAGCAAGCAGTTTCTTAAGCAGCTCATCCATGTAAATCTCCTTGGTAACAAGTTGTTCCTTGTGGGATTTATTTAGCGGTAAATCCGCATTCCTGCACGAAACTTGTAATCTATACAGAAAATCCCGAGTTAAATCAACGTGTTATTCTCTTCCTTAGTTTCCGGATTTAGCCTTTGCGCCAATTCACACTTGAAAGGAACTTAAGCACTTCGTCCTTAAGGAATTTTTGTGCTTGAGGATCATTTCGAACTGCTTCAGCAAGAGTTAACACATTACGACCCGTTCTGCTGCGATCAAGGCTTTCATACACACTTTCTGGATATGCTCCTGGGGCAGATGGCTGCGCCACGATATCCACTGTGACAAATTGGAAGCCTGATACACCGCCGCTTTCGTTGACATTACCAGCACCACGACTCGAAAAACCTGGACGGAGACCTGCACGGACAAACTCTTGTGCAATTTTACCCATTGGTGTATCAAGTAGTTGAGCCTTACCGATTGCGTTGCCATTCACCATCTTCATTTCAGTGATCTTATGTGAAACACGATCAAGGTTGATTTGAAGCGTTTGTGGGTGGTCTAGCTCTCCCATCAGACCGTATTCATTGATCTGTTTGATAGCAGATTCAACGGCCGAGGTAATCTCAGTGAGCGGATATTCACGACCGTTACGGTTTTTGATATTTGATTGCATCATTGTGCCGTTAAGCCAGTAAGACTTACCGTCAGCGGATGTTTCACAAACCATGTTGCTTTCTGAAGGGAGAAGCGATTCAATAAGAAGCACAATCTCTTTCTTGTTCATGGTACGTCCTTAAAGGATTACTTCTTGTCCTTCTTCTTGGACTTCTTAGACTTCTCTTCCTCTTCCATGTCAACGTCGTCATCATCGCCATCGACAGGTTCGTCATCATCGCCATCGACAGGTTCGTCATCAGCATCTTCATCTGCGTCGTCAGCATCAGCTTTCATTTCTGGCTTCTCATCCACGTCTTCCTCGTCCTTCATTTCTGGCTTCTCATCCATATCATGTTCTTCGCCGAGGATGATAGACTGAGCCTTTGCACGAAGATACTCGTGAAGTGAATCAGATGCAGTCTTGCTATCGTCATTGACAAGACTGTTGATCACCTTGCCAAGGTTGTCCTTCATTTCTTTGTTCATTGTCTGCTCCTTGTGGAAACAACAGTTAAACTCACCGGTTTAGGTGATTCGTGGTTATTTATTTCTACCTTGTTGATTTGGCTACTTTTTTACTGAGGCGGCGTCATTCCACCTGTATTTCCAGGGAGTTGTGCGGGTCCAGCAGTTTGAGTTTCCGGACCTCCTGCTGGAAGCTGACCACCCATTTCACCACCTAAACCACCGGTTTCCATGCCAGGAGCGCCTCCAACTCCTCCAAGCGTTCCTGGGAACATGCCTGGACCACCTCCAAGGCCACCAGCTACCAAACCTCCTTCAGTTGGTGGTGGACCGTAGACCTTCGGCATGCTTGCAGAATCTTCTGGATCAAGCTGCAACTCTTCGCACTTCTGACGATAGTTGGTGATGATTTCTTCGTCTGTAAGCTGCAGGTACTTCTTCTCTGCAAATCGTGCAGAAAGTGATGTAATAGCCTGCGCCGTTGACATTGTATTAAGCAACTCACTATCGAGCTTCTGCTGCTTGTAGATGCCAAAGTTTTCCGGATCTGGCAGCTTAATGTTGAAAATAGCTGTATCGATGTTGATTCCTGCAGCGTGGAGATAGCGCTTGAACTCCTTGTCAAGAACACGTTCAACATAGCGCTGCAGACGCTTCACAAATAAAGCGAATCGCAATTCTTGGATGTATGCAATACCAGTGTTGCCATCATTAAAGATGGCATTATCTTGGCCTTCTCTCATGTATGACAGAGGAATCCGAAGACCACGAAAGACTTTCCATTGGAAGTATTCGAGATCGGCAAGTTCGCCGAGACCTTGTCCCCCTGGTAGAACTTCAACGCGTGAGCCCTTACCTTCTTGACGTTGTGCAAAAAAGAAGTCCTCATTCATACTGTGTGGGTTGTAAACACTATCAACTTGTTCAACACCCCCACCATATGTTGGAATTTTCTTCTGGCGGATTTCGTTCTTGATTTGTTCAAGATACGTCTTAACGCGTTGTGGTGGCATCTTTCCAACATCGATGTAGAAAACACGACGTTCAGGAGCACGCTGGATACGATAGATGATGATTGCATCTTCCAGCAGTTCCTTCTGCTTTTGTGCACGGTAAATAGCACGAAGCACGCTATCACCAAATGGCGCTTGCTCACCGAGATCATTGTTCAATGTGAACCACACAATCTCATCTGCACTGTATGTGTCTACTTGTGTTTCACTATACTTCCCAAAATGACCGACAGGAGCATTGTAGGGCGAGTTCGGCACTTTAATGTCTTGCTTGATTTGCCATCCAAGCACTCGCGTCATATCATTTTCGTCAACAATTGCTGCAACAACGTTCTTAGGATGAATGTATTCCCACTTCTTCGTGTCCGTCTTGCGACGAAAGAAACAGTCCCCATATTTGATCGAGTTACGAGCTACGGGAAATAAACGGGTTTCCCATTCATGGAGATCACACCAATAACTAAGGGCAGATTTCAACGTCATAACAACGGATGAAGGGATTGACTCTTGCTTCTCCATCTTGATGTTGAGTTCTAGCGGCATTTCAAGTTGTGGATTAGATCCTGTCATTTCTTCTGCAATCGTATCCAGTGCTCGAGCTACTTCAACGTCGTTGTCCATCAAATCATATTCACGGTAACGTGTAATACGAGAGGCAGATCCTTGAATCAGTCGCTGGTACCATGAGTAGTTTGCATAGACGCCTTGATCGCCAATGCTTTGACTATCGGTCATTGTCGTTGTGCCAGTTTTTGGCTGGACAACTTTGAAGAAGTCTACGAACTTTGCCATGTATGTGCCTTTATATCAAGGATTATTTATTTCGTTACCGAACGAGATCGTGATAAGAGAGACCTCGTTTCGCCGCATCCATTCTTGCCGCTTCTTCAAGTCGTGCTTTGATTTCAGCTGCAGATGTTGTCGCTTGCTCGAGCGTCTTCTTCGCAATAGCGTTACCTTCTTCCATCAGTGCGTTTTGCTTCTCAAGTGTGTTATTCGTTTTCTTCGCTTCATCAACAACCTGTTTGTTTTCAACCGGAGCAGCGGTAGTCCGCTGTTCAAGTTTCCTCTGGCGCTCTTCTAGTTCACGCTCTTTCTTCACGAGCGCAGATCTATCACCAATTGGTTGAGTACTTGCACCAATACGCAACGCCTCTTTATCTAGGTTCTTTCTGCCCTCGGTTGCCCATTCAGTTAGTGAACCTAAACCAGGAACTTTACCCAGTGCCTCAGCAAGTCCATAGAACATCTCAAGAAATACTGATTTGAACCCGAGCCAGAATTCAGCCATTTTGTCCCCTACCCAACCGAACCCATGTTTGATTGAAGCCCACATACCCCTAACCGCTTCGAGAATGTCTTTCAAGTGGTTTGATATAATTGCTAACCAACCACCACTTACAGCAGCCCATTCAACAAGTGTTCTTGCCCATTCTTCTGTCTGTACGACTTTAGCGAGCGGATCCTTTGCAATGTCAATGAACTGTTTCAGCAAATCACCCGCATTGTTTTGCAATTGTTGTCCTAACGTTGTTGAAAATGTGCTGCCAGGTCCGTAATACTGCTCAAGGTCAAGCTTGTCAAGGAGAGTTGTTACAGCAATTTCTGTTGCCATGCCTGCACCTCGTGCTTGATCGGCGAAGCTTGTTGCCGCCATGCTAAATTGTTGCAGGGACTTTTTCTGATCAGCTGTTGCTCTTGGTCCGGCTAGAACTGCTCGTGCTGCTTCTTCACTTCCAGCAATACCGAATGCTGCACCAAATGCGCGCATTTTCGCTGCTTGTTTAATACGCTCCAGCGGCTTCGCGGCAACCATCTTGTTCAACATCTTTGCCGCATCTCGAGCTTGTTCAGCCGTCATACCAGCTTCAACACCCAACTTAAATAATGCTCGTTGTGATGCAAGGATTGCTTCACGTTCATCTTCTCGAGCTGCTCGCAACAACGTGAGTGAATCGGTATCTTTAGCAATCTCGTCAAACATTCCTCGAAGCTCTGCTTCGGTTCTACCTGTGAGGATGTGAAGGTCTTTCAGGTCGCGGATATACGCTTCCATTGCTTGTTGCGTTGGACGGAAACCACTATAGATCAATGATTGTGCGATATCGTTTGCTGCTTTCAATGCATCGGCGAAGTTGCCGGTCATTGCATATAATGCATGTTGTGATTCAGACAACAAATCAACTACCTTTGCATTACCACCTAACGCGTTGACCATTTGTCGAGATGATGTAATGATTTTAGCAAATTCAACTGGTTCAACTTTCGCACGAAGTGTTGCAAGTTCTTGTTGACGCATCAACGCTTGGGTTGCGTTGTCAGTTCCTTCGATGAATCCTTGGTTGGCGACCATCAACTTCTTTTGGAGTTCATACTGACCCAGTATCGCACCAACGATGATGCCCAAAATGCCGGTGAAAACTCGAAGCGCTACAACGGCTCCACTCATCATTTTTGCAAACTGGGCAGCGGACGCCGCGGAACCAGCGGAAGCGGCAGCCTGAGAGGACTTCAGTGTTCTGATCTGTTGGATCTGCTCGCGGATAAGTCTGTTGTGAACCTTTCCAAGTGTTGGATCCTCTTTAGCAATTTTGTGGCGCTGCTGAAGCATGTCCTGAAGTCGCTTGTTTGCTGCGTTCAGGCTGTTGGTGATCTGCAGTTCTTTTTGCTTTGCAACAAGGGCTTTTTGAAGGAGTTTGTTTTCATCGTCCGTCAGTTCTTGACCCTTCGTCAACTCCAACTCGTAAGCTTCTAACGCTTCTGTTGACTGATTCAGCGCATCTGTGTACTGCTTCATCGCCTTCAGTTCAGCGTTGTGCGCGGCAACCAATTGCCGTGACGATTCAGCCAAAGCTGCGATTTGTTGTGTTGCGATGTTAGCTTCCGCCATCAAAATACCCCTTCATACCGCGTATTTATCGGACGCTTCCCTTTTGTAAATACTCAGTGTTAAGGAGATCTGTATGAGTGAAACCCACGAAAATCCATTGATGGAAAAATTGCGTATCCCTGGCGCAACTTTTAAGTTACCGTCGCAAGGTTTGTTCTACGAGAACGGCGAACTTGCGCCGGACGTTAAGCATGGTGAACTTGAAGTGTATCCAATGACCGCAATGGATGAGATTGTGTTTAGCACGCCAGACAAACTTCTATCTGGCAAAGCTATTGTTGAAGTATTCTCGCGCTGTATTCCACAAATTCTCAAGCCAACCGAACTACTTTCGAAGGACGTCGACTATTTGATGATTTGCCTCCGAATGGTATCTTTTGAAGGAACAATGGAGGCATTCTTCACGCATGATTGTGAACACGCCAAGAAACACTCGTATCAGATTGACCTGAACGAAATCATCCGTTCGGCAAAGATGGTCGATCCGACTATCGTGAAAGATGAATACAGGCTTACGATGACAAATGGACAGGTTGTGACTCTGAAACCGTTGACATACCAGCATATCGTTGAGCTTTATCAAACGACCGCTTTAACGAAACGTAACGAACTGACAGAAGAAGAAGCGATCAAACTTGTCGTTGATACAATCACCGGTGTAATTCGATCAGTTGATACAATCACAGACAAAGATCAGATTCGCCAGTGGGTTCTAGCGGTTCCTCTCGGTTGGAAAAGACAGATTGAACAAGCAGCTCAACGAGTCAGTCAATGGGGCGTGGATGGAATTGTTCACCGAGCATGTCTCGATTGCGGTGGTGCGATTGAACTTTACATCAATGCCAACCCAGTAAGTTTTTTTACCTGACGCTCAGAATAGGAACTGATGATGACATTCGAAAAATGTTTAGTCGGATGGAATCTGAGCGCGAAGGCATCATCGATCGATTGGTAGAGATTTCCTACTTCATGCGTGGTGCTGTCCAGTATGACTCAATGTTTGTTACAACAGCTATTGAACGTCAGCGAATGGTAGAGTTTATTGAAAAACGGCTCGAAGTTGAAGCGAAAAAGATGTATCCACAATATTGATTGCTTCGCTGACGCGAAGCAGAACTGTTCGCGTCCTTCCTCACTGCGTTCGTTGGAACGCTCACGTTCTCGTCTATCATTTCTCTTTTCAATATTGAAAAGATACACCATACCGCTCCTTTTTGTGTTTTATGAACACGCGCGACAGTGCGGTAGAACTGCGACGCAAAACGTTGAATCATGAGTGAAGGGGGCTTCACTCCCAAGCGGGTCAACTTTCAGGACATCGTTCCTGAGGCTCGAGAGACGGACTCTGTTCCTACGCCACCGACAGTTAGGGTTTGTTCGGCTATGTTTCTATTTGATCTGTTTGTTTCAGAGGTCGAGGACTGCTTGTCTGATCTGTTCTGCTGTGAAATGCTTCGGATCTACTAGTGAATCAAAAACGAAATATAACGAGGAGGTCTGGTCGGGTCTGTGTTTGTCTTGTGCATAGCACGCAATCCAATAGGCATCAGTTACATCATACAACCCTGTTGTCTTCTTGAAGTTGTGCTCCTTGAACAAGTCTAACACGGCTTGTGGGAGTTTGTCAACCATGTTGTCTTTGGTTGCGTTGCCCTTGAATGCATATTTCTTTAGTTCCTTAGGAGCGACTATAACAGGTCCGTAGTGGTGATTGTGGTAGTAACGGATTCGCTGAACCAGGCAAAATTGAAGGCCGGCGAGATCTCGTGTGGCATTACCGAAATTCGAAAATGCCAATCCTTCGAGACCAATCACGTATGGGTCATGCTTTTGAATCAAGGAACTGACTGTGTTAGTGATCGTCTGCGCGCGTTGGTATATGTCGTCAGTTTTTGAAGACGTGATACGATAGCAATTGAGAACTTCTTTCTGTTCGTTGATTAACACAACACCACAACTTGTGTAGGATTGATCAATCCCCATGAATACTTTCTTCTGCATATAGCTCTCCGTATGGAGAACTATTTAGGGATTCAAATCCCCTTGTCACTTTCCTTGTAGTAAGGCATAGCGTTATGCAGGAAATGTACGACCTGTTTCAAACTATCCGCAACAGGGTTAGGAAAGTTTGTTTGAAGGGTATGAACAGCTGTCCGAAATGCTTCAGGATCATCAATGTCGGCCGGATGATCATGAGCGTGACTTAACATTGGAGCGATGTAGTGGCGAAGAATTCGAGCTGCATCATCGTGAGGGTTTTGTGAATGGTAGTGGACCGCTTGATCAACTAGGTGTCCCAGAGTGTCCGTCCACACCACATTTTCGGACAAGAGCTCGTCAAGTTTCATGCATTTCTCCGTATATGTGTATATTTATTATTCATGGAACACGAAACCACTTAGTCTAGGATCATGTATCAAAGGATGAACACATCCTTCAAGGTACCAGTCAATTTCGTGATAGTTGTTGTCGTCTATAGCAATCCAATCATACCAACGGGCTTGGAAATCGTCGTCGGCTGTTTTTGAGACAACTTGCCATTTTCGTACTTTTGCATACACCGTAACTCCTCCAACCGTGTATCGGGCTCGGTAGGAAAGCGGGTCTGGCATCCGTCGAAATGTTATAATCCTTTCAACATCACGTGCAACAACCGTATCAACATCTGGTTGTCGGAATGTATCTACAGGCAATCGTGGCAACATTGGTGCCTCTTCCTGTCTGAGATTAGCGTCAAAATATAACGTTGTCATTCTTCGATGATATAACTGAAACCTTTCGACAACTGCACAGTCATCGTATGGTCGAAAGCACGGTCAATTTCGTCCCTGTGTGAGGTGATGTACAACGAAAGTCCTTCATCGCGAGCCTTACGCTTTAACAGACGCGCAGCCGCCTGGACGCCAATTGTATCCAATCCATGGTCGAGCACTTCGTCGAGCATACACACATTGATTTTTGCGTGGCGACCTTGGAGGACATCTCGGAATGCAAGAGCGAGTGCGAAATTCACACGTGCTGCCTGACCTGCCGAGAGATTACCAAAATCCAGCTCGCGACCAATCTGAGAGATCCTTGCTGTCATTTCATGAGTGAACTCAACTTTATGTGGTAATCCTAACAGTGACAGATAGTGTTGAAGCCGATTGTTGAGGTACGGAATGTTTCTGTTAAGAAGCGCCTTACGGACGAAACTGTCCTTCTTTGTCAGTAACTTCAACAGAAACTGTTGATGTTCAACAACCTTTGTTAGTGAGTTGATCGCTGTGTAGTCCGGTGCTGGTGGTGCGAGTTTTTGCAATTCGTCGAAGGCACCTATGTGCGGGTTTGTCTCGTTTTCTACTCGATCAAGCTGAGCTACATAAGGATTTTTTTCATCCAGTACGGCAAGATCAGTACCGATCAAAGGGTTAACAGCGGTTTTAATTCGCTGCAGGTTACTACTAGCACTGTCCTTTTCTGCTCGAAGTTGGGCAAGATCGTTGATGGTTTGAACCCGAAGGCTGATCTTCCAAGTCTTGATTTTATCGTCACATACTGTTAAAGATGTTGAGAGTTCAGCAAGCTCAGTTTGGATATGTTCGATTGCTACCATCCATTCGTTTGAGTGTGTTTCACACCTCTGAATCTCTTGTGTAGCATTTGGCATATTTTGGAAACAACGAGGACATTTAGCGTCCCGAAGATGCTCAAGCTCGTTTTCGTTTGTCTGAAGCTTTGACATAAGGGTTGCTTTATCACGAGTCTTTTCTCGTTGTTCAGCAACGATTGAATCACGTTCTGAAGTTGCTTGTTTTATTGCATCAAATACATCCTGTTCGTGATTGAAGTCAATCTCTGAAAGAATAATCAACCTATCTTCATACGTCTTAACATCACGCGAATGGTCAGACTCCCACGCTTCGATTTTTTGAACTGCTGCGAGACGCCGGGCTTCTCGTTCGTTTTTCCAAATCGCTGCCTTTTCGACAAGATCACCGACATCTTTATTATGTTTTAAAACCCATGCGTCAATTCTTTGACGCGCTGATTCTACCTGTTTGTCATATTGAGAACGTTCCCTTTCCTTCTCACCGACCAACACCTGTTGGATCGCAATCTTGGATTCAGTATCGCGAATCATGTCCTTAAGGTAAGTGGCCTTTTCAGAAAGCATTGTCAAACCAAACAGTTCTTCAATCATTGCGGCTTGGTCAGCTGCTTTTAGATCTAAGAACGGTGTGTGAGCAGCTGAAAACACAACAATGCGGATGAACAACTCGTAAGGAATCCCGATGATCTTTTGGATCAGTGCATTTGTTGCATTGGCACTATCTGGTGTAATATCAACCTCGTTTTTGAGCAGGTACACTGTGTTTCCAGCTGCTCCAGCTTTCATCTTACGAGCACGTTTAATTGTGTACTGATCACCACTCGGCATTTTGAATTCAACAACAACCTCCATGTTCTTCTTGTTGATATTGTTAACAAGGTTGTCCTTGGAAATATTCGAAATCGGTGTGTCGTATACTGCATATGTTAACGCATTGATGATTGCTGTCTTGCCAACGCCGTTTGCTCCCTTTCCATCAGCGGTGTTATCGAGGTCCTCACCAACAATCAGTGTTGTTGTGTTTTGACGAGAGAGGTTAACAATCGTTGTGTTGTTACCATAGGAGAGGAAGTTTCGCAGTGTGAGTGACGTGAACTCGATCATGACGGAATCATCCTGTATTGTTCGATGAGAAGAGTGTTGTCGATTGCGTCACTCTTGATGTCATTCAACATCTGCACGACAAGTTCGTCGAAACTGTTGGTTTCATCCTTAGCGGAATCGATGTCTGTCTCGAGCGAATTCACATCAGCTGTCGTTACTGTAGACGTTCGCGCTTCATCAAGATGCATTGTCTCCTCCATGATAAATTCACGAAGGTTGTATTTCTCGAGCCAAGTTGCTCGAACAAAAGTAATTTCCTCAAATGATGCGTGTGGATCATCCATTATACAACGAACACGCGATTGAACAGGAATATCAACAACTCCATCAAGAAGATCAGTGTACTTTGTCTTGACATACTTCGGACAGTCGGCCCAGTTGATGAACGTCATTTCTTGTGTAACATGATCATAGATCATCATTCCGCGATTGTCATCGCCCGTATCACCGAAATCCATTGGAAAACAATTCCCCATGTAGACTATGTTATCCATTGTTTGTCGCTTATGGAAGTGGCCTGATACGATGTGTTTCGGACCTTTGAACAACTTTGGATCAGGTCCTGTTTGCATCTTCACACCATATCCAGTGACTTGAAATCCTTGAAACTCGAAATGACCAGCCCAAAACGGTGTGTCTAAGTACTGCATCATTCCAGGATATTCGTCGTGAAAAAGATATGGACTGAATACAGCTCCATCACCGATCTCCGGAATGAGAATTGGTTGATCGATCATTTGGAAGTGTTTGAATTCCTGGAAAGGAACGACAGAATACACTTCTCGTGTGTGTCGATGGTAAAGGTCGTGATTCCCAATACAAAAGAAGACCGGGAGTCCAACGGCGTTAATCCGTTTTGCTCCCTGGTATGAGAAGTTGAGTGTTGCAATGTTTAGGGCGCTTCTGTTCTCGTTCCAATCACCAAGGAAAGCAATGTAATCGCAGTTGTTTTCTTGCGCCTGAATAAGAAACCAATCGATAAATCGTAAACAGTCTTCATTATGCAGCTGTGAATTTGCTTTTTTACCGAAGTGTATATCGGTTAGTGCGGCCATTTTCCGCAATTGTTTGCTCAAGGCAGTCTCCTTATAAATACCATTCATTACGGTAAATATTTACGGAACTTCTTATTATGAATAGAAATTTCTACACGTATTGTATTATAGATCCGGATTCGCGACAACCTTTCTACGTAGGTAAAGGTTCAGGAACGCGTATGTACGAGCATAATCGTGTGCGAAGTCGATTGACAAATCCTTTGTTGAAAAATAAGTTATGTAAGCTCTATCAACGAGGAAAGAAGCCTGTATACGAAAAAGTTTTAATTAATGTAAGTGAAGCGGAGGCTTTTCAAAAAGAGAAAGAACTGATAAGTTACTACGGGCGATTGATAAATCACACCGGTATTCTATGTAATCTGACTGAAGGTGGTGAAGGAAACTCTACCGCGTGGACTAATGTTCGACGCAAAATCCTAAGTACGAAGATGAAAGGAAAACGTGGATATTTGCCGATCATAGAGAAACCAGTTTCGCAATATTCGCTTGACGGAAAGTTGCTTGCAAGTTTCTCGTCATGCAAATTGGCAAGTGAAGTGACGAAAGCAAACGCCTCGTACATCAGTCAGTGTTGCAAGGGAAAGAGAAGATCGGCGGGTGGTTTTTTATGGTGTTATTATGGATCTTCGCCTCCGATTTTCTCAAAGAAATATTTTCGCACAGTTCGGCAATTATCACTTGATGGTATTCTAATTAGAACGTTTCGATCACTAACAGCCGCACAACATGCAACAGGTGTAATGTTACATAACATTAGTGAATGTTGTCGTGGTAAATCAAAAACCGCTGGCGGTTTTATCTGGCAGTATTGTTAGACTCAACATTATCTGGTTCCGAGGGGGTTCTGTCAACATCTGTCGAACCCTCTTCGTATTCTCTAGGAAGTCGTGTTAACAGATCAGCTGCACGTTTCTGCGCATAAAAGTCCTGTTCATCCTCAAGAATATGTTGATCACTGCCCTCACCTTCATAACTGAAAGAAGGATTGAGACCTTGATCGACAAGCATCATATCACGAATTGTTCGTTGTCGTTTCTCTTGGTTGAGATATTGAATGAACGAACTCTTGATACACTGTGTATAGAATGCAAATGCGTTCTCGCTACGTTCAGGATCGAAACTGTTCCACGTCCGAACAAGCATCATCATTGCATACCCTTGCATGTCGTCATTGTACGTATTCCCTGTGATGTAGATATACTTGCCACGACGAGCGACAAAAGTTCCATACTCAGTCCGTGGGCACCATATCTGTCCGGTGTATTGCTCGGTGGGTAGGTTCGGTTTGTCGTTCCTGCGACCGCCAGCTGTTTGCTTTCCACCATGAAAGTCAATCCACTCCGCACGACATGTTGTTTTAGGTTCACTATAAATGTTCACGCTGAGTACATCGCTAACACCGCCATTGGGATTTTTTCGACTGGTAGGTGTTTTGTATGTCATTGGTGTGACAGAAACAGTCTGACCTGCCAATGTACAGAGCATTAGGAATGCGTCAATATGTTCGGGGGACTTTTGCACGTATGACATCCCTCCTGATGGTCGCATCCATCCATCTCCAGCCACCATAGTTTTGATAAGTAACAGTCGTTGTGTTTGAATAAGGTCTAAAAGAAATTCGCATGCAGGTACACGAGACGGAGCAATTGTTTGATGTATTTTTGATATCCAGACGCCTGTACAGTTAAAGAGAATAATCCCCTGTTTGTTCAGATATTCCTTATGGGGAATAGCAAGTGACTGTAACAGTTCACGGATTCGGTTAGCTTTGGCTCCTTGTTTTTGGGAAATCTGTATCGAGTGTCGCTTTTTAGATTTAGTGCTGTAGTGTCCTTCAGTAACACACCATCCTACAAGCTCCACAACATCATCGGGATAGATAATACTACCATCTGCCACCGGTTGTCCCATTAAAACGATGTGTTCATTGCAGATGATGTCTTCAACGGGAATCAAACCACGTTCTATGGAAACAAACTTATGATTTGGTGTTACTAGAGCATCGAGTCCTTGTGTTGCTAGTTTGTGCATCGTACTTGAGTAGTTATTTCGAAACACTTCAAGAACTTTTGACCATACCAGCTGTTGTGTTTCCAGGTTATACGAAAGAATCTCATCGTCCGTTGTCATTTGTTGATGTGTTTTCCAACCACTTTTTGTTAGTGCTAGTGTGGCACTATCAACACAGTAGTTGATAAAGTTGCCTTTCTTTGCATACTTGGCACAAAGCAACTGTAGCATTCGAGCCAACTTATCTGACATCTCTCCCCTCTTCTTGCTGTCTTTGACAGCAGCAAGCAAGTCCCTGTTGTTCAGATAGATATTCTTACCTGCAAGAGCACTTGCGGCGGTTGGATTGTAGATGGGTTTCTCTTCCTCCAATTCTGGAAGGTCAACTACAACGAGTTGAGGCAGAATCTCAACTGCTTTAACACGAGGTTGTTTTTTCGGCTTGGTAACAGGAGAGCGCTTGACTTTGGCTTTGTCAGGACCCTGTTTCTTTGATTTTTTGCGCTTTGCGATTTTAGGGTTCTTCGCTTCTTTCTCTTTTTGTTTCTTACGTTGTTCACGAAGAGCTCTTCGTTCTTCTTTTAGACGTTCTAGTTTTTTTCGCTGGTAGTAAGACAGCTTCTCACTAGCCTTCTTGGTCGATTTCTTCTTGTTATTCATTCGAGCCTTCCTTGTGAAATTACGGCTTCTCTGGTCATTATAGTGGATTTTTCCTTTAGGGCAACAGGTGTAAATACTTATTTACCGAGTGGAAAATGGCCAACAGCATCTTTAAGGTTCGACTAGTGTCATCTCTGAACAACATTGCAACAGGCGATGACCGGTTTCGTGTTCAACAAGTCGTGTTTGACAACACGCCTCAGTTTACCGAGAGCGGCGGTGTAGAGTACACACCGGTGATGCCGATTCACATGCCTGGAGCAATACAAGTGTATAAGAACACTCAGCCTCGCTCGTTTTCCATCTCTCACAAGTTCATTTCACGTACCAGCGGCGAAGCAACACAAAGCATGGAAGCAGTACAGCTGCTCCGTTCGTGGCGTTTTCCTTTCTTTGGTGTTGGAAGTTCAACATTGACAGATAGTCAATCGAACAAGCGACGCCAGTTGGAGAGTGAAGCAACTGCTCGTGACCGTGCAATGCAACAGATGATGCGCGAACAGCAACGTGCGCTTGATCCAGCACAAGCAGCTGAGATTCAGACGTTGCGCGCTCGAGCGTCAAAGACTGGGTTTGAGCTGCTCGGAGCGCCTCCAGAAGTTCTTTACCTATATGCATATTCCGCTCCGGACACAGATCGTTCTCGATTGCCAAATGTTCACCTGAACAAGATTCCTGTTGTCCTTACGAGCTTGAGCATTACGTATCCGGATGATGTTGACTACATTCCGAATCTTTATCGTCAACCATGTCCTGTGCGTTGGGATGTGTCGATTGAACTGGCAGAAACCCATTCGCCTCGTGAGTTTGAACGATTCTCACTGATTAAATACAAGACGGGTCAACTGGACTCGTTCTAAGGAACAACAATGGCAAGATCAGATCAAACACGTGACGGAAGATACGTACAGGGTGGAACAGTAGAACAGCTCCGTGATCGATTGGGATGGTGGGAACGTCGAATCTACGCACCTTCTGTGACAGATATCAAACTGACAATTACACCGCGATACGCTGTTCGTCCCGACTTATTGGCATACGATGTGTATGGTAAAGCAACACTTGCATGGGTGATCTTGCTTTATAACAACATCGTCGACATAAATCTCGAATTCGCTGAAGGGAAAGAAATCCTTCTTCCAACTCGTGAACGTGTTCAGACTGAGTTCTTGACGAAACCATTGGTTGTATCGGGTGCCTAATGCCAGACAATATCGGACAGTTCGACAACGAAGCGCCGCTGCAGGATCCTCGTCAAAGGACGCCTGTTTCGGAATTCGACCATCCTGAGGGCGTTCTAGGCCGTCGAGCGGTAGACATCAACCGTTTGTCGGAAATGCGCTCTTACAGCTATTTTTTCTCACTGGTTCTTTGTCGAACAACAGAGATTGCAGAAACGCTCGCTCAACAAACAAATGTTACAGCTTGGCAACATCCAACAGGGCCAAAAGAAGCACAGCTTTGGAACGTTGAAGGTCTTGAACAATACGCTCCTCGCGCTTTGGATGGCGGCAATACGAGTAACGATTACTGCGTACTAATCTTTGGAGCTACAGATGCTGCATTTGCAATTACAGACGTGACATGGATGTCAGTAACAGCCGGCGAAGCTGTTCCCGGTGATGCAGGAACGTCTATTGCTGTTGAAGGCAACATTAAGGTTTCCGAACCACGTGGCATTCTGTTTGTTGATCAGGTAATTCGATGCTGTCAGGCATTGGGCGTTGATGCGTCAATGGTCACGTGGATGTTGAAACCATTCTTCGTTGGATATGCTGTCGATCCAAACACGAGACAGGACATCGCACAAACAATCGCTGATGTTCGTCCGTTGATGTTCATTCCGTATGATCTAACCGGTGTTTACACCGAACAAGGTGGCACGTATGATTTGTCATTTGTAGGCCTTGCAAATGGTGCGACACGTCTGCCGCAATATTCTCGTGCTGCTGATGGTTTTGCTTTGCAGGTTGGTCCATCGTTGCGTGATGCAATGCAACAGCTTCAGATCTATATCAATGATCGATACACTGAATACAAGAATTGCTTTGAGCAGAAGCTTCACCTTCTCGATGGTACGAACTTTGTCAACACAGTTTCGGACTATCTACCGGTTGAGTACATTATTCTTCTTGATCCTGTGTACTGTAACGAGCGTTATCTAGTGACCGATCGCCCTCAACAGTACCGCGACACGGTTGATTGTGAAAAAGGTAAGGCTTACGTTAAGCAAACCATTGGCGGTAGTATTGAAAGTGCGATTCGTGGTGTCATGCAACTCAGTCCCCAGATTCTCGAAGAAATGGCCGGCGTGAAAGATGGTAAGGGTAGTGTGATCAAGTACGAATACAAGGTGCAAACTGCTCTTCGGGCCCTTGAGAACAAAGTCCAAATTGTTTATACGATCAAGCAGTTTGTGTCACCAAAGGCGGGTCTTGTTGCGGAACTCGTTGGTGGGAAGTCGGAAAACGAACGCGTGTTCAACGATAAAGTGATCAGTGACAATTTGACAATCTTCGATTACATTTACACCGGACTAAACACCGATATTCTGGAGTTTGATCTGAAGTTGAATCTTGGAATGGGGTATATGCAGACAGCAACTTCTGCTAACTCGTTCAAACAGCAACTCGAAGCGGCACCCAGTAGTTCAACACACATCAATCCAAATGCTGAAAAGAATCGTCAGAATCCAGGTCAGCCGTTGAAGATTCCGCTATATTTTGGTGCGCAGGCGCAACGTCGTGGACTTAACACTATGTATCCGGGAGAAAACATTGGTGCGAACTACACGATGGCAAAACATGCTAGTCTTGAAGTTGCTGAAGCAACTGTTAAGATTCGTGGTAATACGGCATTTCTCCACACAGCTAGTGAGATGTCGAATCCAGATTCGGTATTCAGATTTCTTGATGCGGTTGTTCGTGACAAATCAGGAAATGTAGACGTTTGCTCTGCGCAGCCGTCAGCCCCGGCGGAATCTCAAGGAGAGATTCGTGGTATGTCTATGGGGGACTTTCCAATGCTTGCAAAGCTTAACATCAAAATGCCTGCCGATCAAGACGACCTACAAGCGTTTCGCGATCGTTCAAACTATGCTGCGAACTTCTGGTTTCAAGGCTATTACTACATCTATGCAATCAATCATGAATTTACGCAGGGAGAGTTTAACCAAACGCTCAATATGATTGCTCTGCCAGACCCAGGAACATTTGCGTTCTTGAACGATAAGCGACGTTCTGCTGTTGCGTTCACAGAACAAATTGTCGACTGTTTTGGTTCAACAGTTCCTTGTCAGCAGCCGAAACCGTCTGCTGATGGTCAACCAGACACAAGGACAGCAAACGACAGTCTAACAGCGCAGCTTGAATGTCCGCAAGAAAAAGCTCAACAAATGTTGAAGGCACCATGTGGTACTGGCCAACCTGAATCACCACCTACTGATCAGGTACAACGTTCGACGGTTGTAAATCCAACACCTGTTATTGTTCAAGACGAAGCACCACAGCTGCCAACCAACGACCAAGAGCAAAAGAATCTCTATGCGTTCCGCCACGCGATTGCAAAAGGTGAAGGCACATTGACCAAAGAAGGAACAATCAACTATCGGAAGATCGTTAATCCGGGAACAGAATGTTCATCGCTCGATGATCATCCAGCTGCTGGAGTAACTCCACAGCTTGTTGTCAGTGACAACTTCCGTGTGACAGCAGCAAAGATTGTGTCTAAGATTGAAGGTCTAACAAGGGCATTTATCGACACTTTGAGAGGTACGCAAGATACCACAAACAAGAAGGTTGTTCTTCCATCAAGTGCTGCTGGTGGATATCAGATCGTTCTAACGACTTGGAACGCAATCAAAGCGCAGCTTGGTTTGACAGATTTTGGTGCAGACAGCCAAGATCAAGCGTGCGAACAAATCTTCAAAAACTTCAATGCGTTTAACGACATTAAAGCAGGTCGGATTGTTACGGCCGTAAACAAGTTAAAGTCACAATGGGCATCTTTACCAGGAGCGTATGCGCCAGGTCAAAGACAAGTTAGCATGCAACGATTCATCAAGACGTATGAATCGTTCGGTGGCGTGAATATCGAGACAATCTCATGAGAACAAGACAACTAGACACATACCAAAGCGAAGCAGCACCTCGCTCATCATTCGATGGTGTTGTAACAATTGGCACGGTGGTTGACACAAACGACCCGCAGCAAATGGGACGAATTCGTGTCGTTTGTGCGACGCTTGGCGAAAACATGCGGATGAAAATCGAAGACTTGCCGTGGGCAGTTTACGTATCACCGTTTGCTGGTAGCACGACTGTCGGTGCGCGCGGTCCTGGCGATACGACATCTGACGGTGCCGTTGGTTATGGATTTTGGGCGCGGCCTAAGGTAGGCGCCCAAGTTGTCGTAATGTTCATTGACGGTGATCCAAACCTGCGCGTGTGTGTTGGTGGAATCTATGATCAGTTCCGTCCGCACACAATGCCGCATGGTCGATTCATGTATGAAGATCATCCTGCTCTGCAAAAATCTGATAACCGTCGTCCTTTTGGCCCGTATACATCTGATGAAAAGTACATTGAACCACTTAACGTTAACATGCGAGAGGCATTTCCAAAGAGTGAGCCAAATTTTGAGTGGCGAACACGCGTTGCAGACAACGCAGTGAGTGCAATTGACGTTTCTGCTTTGCCAACATCAACAAGTAATGTGCCTGACGACAAGGATGTAACGTTTGATGGGTGGACGACCTCTCAAGGTTACCAGATTAGTCGCCAGGACCCTGATTATGAGGGGTTGTTTGGAGAAGGCAATCTCGATTCAGAAACATATGCATGGACGACGCCTGGGTTCCATGCGATTGCAATGGACGACAGTCAAAAGAACTGCCGAGTTCGATTCCGTACCACTTCCGGACATCAAATTTTGATGGATGATACAAACGAGCGTGTTTACATCGCAACAGCCAAAGGCAAGAACTGGATTGAGATGGATCAGGAAGGAAACATCGACATCTACACCGACAACAAAGTCAATGTCCATGCAAAGCAAGGAATAAACTTCACAAGCGATGACTCGATTCGAATGTTTGCGAAGAATGGAATTCACATGTATTCCGATGGCGAAATTCGGATGCAGGCAAAGAAAGACATCAACGTGAAAACGCTTGAAAATATTCGGATGCGGGCATCAAAGAGCATGTACATGGATACGCTCGAAGAGATCAATGTTCGTTCGGGTTCCGATCTGAAGTTAACGTCCGGTGGAACTACACACCAAAATGCAGGTGCGGCTATCATTGAAACAGCACCAACAATTCATCACAATGGTCCAAGTGCTGCTGTTGCAACAACGGCCAATTCACAGAATGCGATGTGGACAAGTCGTGTTCCAGCGCACGAACCGTGGGCACGAACAATGACCAAGAATGACTTTACACATGATCCGGAGTTTCCTTATACAAGCACACAGGTAGGACGTTCTGAACGTGGTAAGACGATTCCGCGCGGTAAGTTTTGGCGAAGATAACCGACTAAATACATGAACTTTCGGAGTAAATGATGGCATCAGGACTTTACAAAGGGTATTCCTCGTTCGAGTACGAGAAGAACAAGACATTCTCGTTAACAGATCTCGAACTCGTAAAGATGGACTTACTCAATCACATCTTTACACGTAGAGGAGAGCGTGTAATGATGCCTACATTCGGTACAAGAATCCCAGACTTGGCGTTTGAGCCGTTGGACGAAATAACAATTGGGATTTTGCGAGAAGACCTTGAAACGGTGATCAACTTTGATCCTCGTGTTGAGCTTCTGCAGCTGGAAATCGTACCTGATGAAGACCGAAACACAGTTGTTGCTTCTGCTCGATTACTGTACATCGAACTGAACTTAATCGACAATCTGAACTTGAACATCATCTTTGAAGGCGCGTCCCAATGAGCCGTCTAGTTTCACGAGCAGAATCGTTTGAGCGTGTTTACACAGCGTTCCAGAACGTCAACTTTGCTGCGTTTGATTTCAACACAATCAAGCAGAGTCTCATTGAATACATTCAGCTGTATTTCCCTGAGACGTTCAACGACTTTATTGAGAGTAGTGAATTCATTGCTGTTATCGAGTCTTTTGCATATGTTGCCGAGCAAATTGCTTACCGTCTCGATGTAAACGCACAAGAAAACTTCATCACGACAGCTCAACGTCGTGACAGCATTCTCCGTTTGGCAAAGTTGGTTTCCTACAAAGCAGATCGTTCATTGCCAGCCCGTGGCCTGGTCAAGATTCAGTCGATCACGACCACCGAGCCTGTGATCGACTCCAGTGGTACGAACCTTGCAAACACGACAATCCGATGGAACGATGTCAATAATCCTGACTGGAAGCAGCAGTTTCTTCTGATCATGAACCGAGTTCTTGAACAACCGTTTGGATCGGTTGTTCCTACAGATCGATTCCAAATTCAAGACGTTGTGTTTGAACTCTACCAAGTGAATCTCGTGCCGCTGCCGTTGGGTGTGTTCCAATATTCGACAACAGTGAGTGGTACATCAGTACCAATGGAACTTGTACCAATCGCTCATGACTCGGCATTAGGACTGATTGAGCGACGTCCTCAGAACAACACAAACTTTACCTTGACGTACGGAACTGACGGTCTTGGTGATCAATCAGACACCACAGGTTTCTTCTGTTTAACCAAGCAAGGTACAATACAACGGTTCCGCACAACATTTGACGGAATTACGCCAAATCAAATCTATCTTGTCAATGCGAATAACATTAACGAGACAGATGTTTGGTTGAACAATATTGATCCTAACACAGCAGTAACATTGGATTTGCCTGCATTATTGCCTTACAAACGAGCAACAAACATCAAGTCGGGCGAGTGGCAGTTAGTTGACTTGGCGCACGCTCAAAACGTGATTTTTAACACGAATCCCGCTCGTAACAAGTACGAAGTTGAGACGCTTGTCAACGATCAAATTCGTCTGATTTTTGGTGATGGTGAATTCGCAGACATTCCAAAAGGCACGTTTGATATTTGGATTCGTTCAAGTTTGAACGAAGACATCGTTATTCCTCGTTCGTCGATTGTCAACCAGTCGTTATCATTCACATATCTTGATTCGCTCAGCCGTGTTCAGACGTTTACTTTCACAGTTTCTTTGATCAACACACTGCAGAACGCATCTGCAAGTGAAGAACTCGAGCACATTGGCGTTACTGCGCCAGCGGTTTATTACACACAAGACCGTATGGTTAATGCACAAGATTATAACATCTTCCCGTTGCAAGATAGTTCGATTTTGAAGCTGCGAGCATTCAACCGAACATTTGCCGGAGACAGTAAGTACATCACTTGGCATGACCCAAGCGGTACGTATGAGAACGTTAAACTGTTTGGTGATGACGCACTGCTGTACTTTGAAGATGAGACAATCTCGAACACAACACCTGTCGTTGATGCAAGCACGTTGATCTCAACGTATATTGAACCGTTGCTTTCGTCGACAGACGTATATCTGCAATTGATCAGCAATGGTGTTGACAACACGAACATTCGCCGAGTATTCAATCAAGATGAGATCGATCGAATCAACGCAGCCTTAGCTCCTCCTCCAGCGCCAGCTGCATTTGAAATGTATTACAACACAGCAACGAACGAATGGTACAGTGTTAAGCAGAGCGCAAATCCCGCCAACGTTGGTACACCGCCATTCTTTGTTGACGGTCTTGCAACTGTTGGTTACCCAGCCGACTTCATCACTTACGCGCTGATAACCGTTGAACAGCTAAGTGTGTTTGAAACAATCTACGATGTTTCGCGGAATGCTCGACGTACGATAGTTCAGAGTGTTACAACCGAGTTCTGGAATTCTAACGACGGTTTGTCAGTGATTGAGTACGACACATTGAATTCAGATGATGATCAAATTGTGATTCTGCAGGCCAATGCGAACAACAATCGTGACGGCCTGATGACTCAGAACTGGAACTTCAATGTTCTGAGTCAAGAAACAATCGATTCGGGCACGGAACTGGGCCTGCCAGACATTAACAAGCTCAACGTAATCTCAGCAGATGAGAACGGTGACCGAGTACCAGACAATCCGATGTTAAACGACATAATCAATCCGTTGATCACGTTAGTTACTGGCCAACAAGAAGTCACGTTTACAATTGATATTTCTGACACAGGACAGCCTTTTGCACTAGCGGGCACGTACAATGCCACCATCACACTGGATGGTGTTCCGCATCCAGTGAGCGTTACAGTGGTGACACCTGTAACGTACCTGTATACAAACCTGATCACTGACATCAATGCCGATTTACTCGGTAACGGATATGCGGCGATCATTGACGGATCTCTTGTCATAATGAGCAACACGTTTGGCGCACTATCGACCGTAAGCATCGTTGATGGTGCACCGCCGTTGTTTTCATCGTTAACAAATTTCCTGTCCCTGGAGACACCGACCGTTGGCAGTTCAACTGCAACAGCTTCAGGAACAACAGTGACGGTTCCAATTCTCTACATCACAGGTCAAAGTGACGTGACGGTAAGTGGCAACATCATTCCTCTTGCGACGCCCGTTGATTGGCAAGAAGGATCTCTTGTCGCCAATCAGATTGTTGATACTGTGCTTGTGTTGAACATGGGCGGAAACACAGAAGTAACGATTTCTGTGAAGGACTACGTATACTTTTCGCGTCTGACGTTGGCAGATCCGTATGTACCGGCTCCAACGTCGTTTGAGACGATTACGTCTTACATTGAAGACCAATTAGCTGCAACAGACTTGTGGAAGCGAAACAATGGTCGTGATGACTTCAATTTTGCCTGGTTCCATCGTTCGCCACGATACCACTTAGTTGATCCGGCTGCAAGCAACATCATCGACATGATGATCATTACAAAAGGTTACTTCACAGAACTGAAGCGGGCGCTCGAGAATGAGTTGTCGTTACCCCCATTACCCACCCCACTTGATTTACGCACGTCGTACAACTACTTGCTGGACAATGCAATGATTTCTGATACCGTCGTTTTGCGTCCTGGCCGCCTCAAGCTGTTATTTGGTTCAAACGCAATTCCACAGCTGCAAGCACAGTTGAAGGTGATCAAGTCGGAAAATGCGCTACTCACAGACAATGAAATCAAAACAACGATTGTTGCGACGGTTCGAAACTTCTTCGACATTACTTCGTGGGAGTTCGGTGAAACATTCTTCTTCACAGAATTGGCAGCTGCTATTCACTCTGCATTACCAGTTGACATCAGTTCTGTTGTTCTCGTCCCGTTGTTCGAGCAAAACCAGTTTGGTGATATGTTCGAGGTGGTCGCGCGTGAGGACGAGATTTTCTACTCAGACATTACGGTTGATGACGTCTTGATTGTCCCTGCATATAATGCAATCAATTTGCGCTTAAACGGTTAAAATCAGTGGAATAATAGTAGGGTTCCTCTTGATAAATACTGGAGCAAATCAGAGGACATACTACGTGAGTAAAAGCGATCACGACAATCAGCCACGCACAAACATCTTCGAACTGCTTCCGGAAGTTCTACATTCGGAGACAAACCGTAGCGTATTTGAAACGTCGTTCAACCGACATCTTACCAAAGATGACACAACACATTTATCGGGCTTTGTCGGACAACCGAACCCATCATCACTGACAAACCGTCAACTACCGGAGCCAACTCCGCAACTGCAAGCGTTCCAGCTTGCGCCGACAATCTACACAAAGGTTGGAAGTGTTGAAACGGCAATGACGTTTAAGAACTATCAACAGCAGTTAACGTTGATGGGTGTTGACTTTGACCGCATGCAAAAGTGGGGCAACACGATTCAATTCAACTGGATTCCTCCTGTTAATATCGATATGTTGGTCAACTTCGTCGACTACTACTGGGCACCAGACGATCGCACAGACCAGCCACAATATCTAACGATTGAGGACCGTTGCCGCAAACAGCAGAACGTCCTCAATGCATACAATACACTGGTTGAAACGTATGGCGAAACCTTTCCAATAGTCGAGATTGATGTAGTCAACAATTGCGTTGTGATTGACGGACGGTACGATGGTTTGTTCATTGAAGGCTTCCAAGTATGGATCAAAGGGACGGACGATATCAATATTCGGAACCGTTTCTTCACAGTTTCAAGTTCGTTGTTCAGCCTTTCAACACGAACAACACCTGTTGTCGACGTTAACGCTACCTCACGCCTGTGGATGATTGATGGTGATTTCCGAGATGTTCTTCCTGTGGGTGCTTCATTTACAATTAGCGACAATACAGGAGGTGCAAATGGTACATTCACCGTTTCAAGCACAACTTTTTCAGCTGGTGTAACAACAATTCTTGTCAATGAAGACATTCCGCTAACAGCAACTGGTGATGGAACATGCACAATTGACATAAGTTCATGTGCTGAGGATGCAGTGCCATCACAGACAACTGTGTGTTTTGATCCGGACGCATCACCGATGGCCATTCGTAGCTCTATAGAGCCACCGCCATCACTCGTTGGTCGATATTGGGTCAACACATCAACAGATGAGGTGTTCTGTTGGGACGGTTTGGACTGGGTGCCATGCACACCTATTGCTTCAGGTATTTTGTCGCTCGCAGAGCTCCATAATATTATCCGTGCAGACACGAACTGCGTCTGTACGGGCGATTATGGTTGGGACTTAGCGTTGTGGGATGACAATCAAGAGACTTTGCCGCCATGGTATACGTTGCTTGGTCCATATGCTCAGCCAACAGAAGCTGACTGGATCACTTTTAATGGTGCACCAACAGCGTTGGCATTGTGGTTGGATACAACTCAGGACATACTATTCCAGCGTAATCCTGCTAACACTACCTGGATCGCTGTTGTACAGGATTGGACGGCGTTCATCGGAGACAAGTTGCTTGGGGACGTCCTATGGGACCTAACCACGAGTTGCTTTAACGCCCTTCAAGAAGGCAATCAGTGGACTCAACAAAACCGTTGGATTCACAAGTCACAAGTGCAATCATTTGCCGGTGTCCGGCGTGCTCAAATTCCAATTCTCGAGTACGATTCCCGAACGGAACTCAACGAATGGACAAAGGTCACATATAGTTGGAAGTATCGTCCAACAACAAGTGGTGTGTTTTCAGCAACAACTAGCCAGCCAACACGACTTGAACTTGAGCCAGTCAAAGGCTGGATTGCTGACCAGGGGTGGGGCAGGCACAGAATGGTTCTTGTACTTGTTTGACAAGTCAGAAACTGAGGCGCGTGACACAAACTATACAGACACATTTGTTCCGGGTTTTCACTTTTTAGTGAAGTCTGATCTGCCGGTGACGAACAATACATTCACCGTCGACTACTCAATTTACCGTGAAGGAGGTCCAACTGATCCAGCGGATGTCCAAGGCCGCTATATGGTAACAATTGTGAAACTGATTGAGGCTGGTCCAGCTGTTGATGTATTTTTTGCAACGTACCCAACCGGTGGTGGTCCAACACACTTACGACTTGAACCGAGCTTGACAAGTCTTGGCGACACCTGGCGCGGCTATCATGTTCATTGGGTTATGAACACCGCATCACAAGTGACTACTGCGGAAGGATCGATTGTCGGTAACCCGCTGCTCCGTCGTGCGATAGAAGACGGCGATCCATACTCATTCTTCGGCAATCCAGCTATTGGTCCAATGACTGTTGGCCAGTATTTCCAAGAGACAACAGTCACGGGCGTTGGCGTAACGACTATCCCTCTCGATGCCTCATTCCAATTCATCAATGAGACAGCATTTACGATCAATGGTGTGATCGTGGGTGTTAACGGAACATGGCAAATTACAGGCAATTTTGCATCATTCTTTTTCCCAAACATGTCGTTTGTCATTCCAGACAACACGGGCGGTGGCGACGGCATCTACACAGTATTGTCGGCAACAAACGTTGGTCTGAATACAAACATTGTCGTCAACGAAACAATTCCTGCTGCAGCAAACGCTTCTGGTACAATTACGACTGGCCGTTCCCTGTTTGCGCTTGCCGGACAAGACCAACTTCGTGTATATGTTAACGATGTTCGTCAGTATGGTCAGTATGTAGAAACAACAACTGTCGGTACTCCGGACTATACGGTAGTCGGTACAAGCATCTACACTTCTCAAACGTTCGGTTATGTAACGCAGATCATTTTTACAACACCACTGACACAATATGACATTGTTCGCATTGAAGTTGGTCCGGCTTCGTTGAGTGACATGGGTCTACAGTATGTTCCTGTTCGTACAATTGAAGATGAAGTGACATTCCTTGCAGCTGTGATTGCTGGTACTCAACCAGAATATCTTGCACGTGAAACATACAAACGAAACGAACAAGCCAAGATATTGATCAATCAGTATCCGTTGTTCAACGTGTACAATGTCTGCACGGGAGAAATCATCAAAGCATCGCCAATTTTTTCTTTCCAAGAAGATCCATCGGCGCCAATCAATCGTTCTGTTCAGAAGCGTATTACAGTTTCAGATGGTGGCCGGGAGTTTGGATTCGAACAGTTCCTACTTGCAGAAGATAATGGTCAGATCTACGGCTATCGCCTGCATGATGGTCGTGTGCAGTCGGGTGATTACTGGTATAACACCAGCACACAAGTCCTAAAACAATGGGATGGTGACGCATGGCAATCGTTGTTTGTCATTCAAGATGCGAACGATCGCTTTGAAACGCATGCACCGTTTGTTGGCACAGATCCTCCTGCATATCTTGTCACAATTGTTAACAGCATTTACTATGATCCCGAACAGCAGATTGTCTTCCGATCTAATGGCACCACATGGTCAACAGAAGCTCAGCCGAAACAGGACGATTCCCTTCTAACACCGGTTGTTTGTATCGAAGGAGCTGATCCAACACTGACGACGATTTGGCGTAGCGTCCCGCAATACACAAACGGAACTTCTGGTCCACCTAGCGATTGGACTGGTGGTGTTTACATTCCCGAATGGGTCGACGGCAATCGAAATCCTCTGCCTGTTGGCGATCCTACTGGTGACTGGGAAATACCTGATCAGTGGCGATTCAATCCGGAGCATCACAACCGCGCGGTTGTTGCCTACTCAGAGCTTGTCTCACATTTCCGATCAATCATTGCTGAACAACCAAATCCATTTGCATTCCCAGGCGGAACAGTTTCTGCTTTGACGCAGGGGTCGTTCAACTATTCGTTGGGTGGTACGATCAAGGAGCACAATGATAGTTATGATACTCTGATTTCTGCAGTAAATGAGACTGTTGTGACCCCGTTGGGCATCATTGATTTTGCACAACAACAGTATGCATCATTGTTGTTAGCGATTAAAGAACTATACACGAAGAACGTGTTGACAATGTTGTCAACAATCAACACGGAAACAATCACAGACTTGCAAGGATTCATCAACGAAACGATTCAAGACGCTTATGAAGCGAACGACTTCTACGGCCAAGTGTATGTTGATACAAGTGCGTTCGACAATGTAACCGATATTGGTGTACGTCATTGGGTTGCAACAGTTCCAATGTTTGCACTCGGACCAAAGACAAAACCGATTGTAGACATCGATTCGAAGTTGAACATCTATCAAATTCTACATCACGACGGTCATCGTTCGGGTATTGATTTCACAGCCGCCGAAGAAGATAGCATCGCACGTATTTTGTGTAGTTTACCGGACACGCGAGTAACAAACGGTACTCTTGGAAAGATTTCTACGACAGCGCCACCATGTTTCATGTCAACGCTTCCGTTCATATTACCACCTGGCTGCCCACTAACAACGTTCGTTGCAGAGTTTGGTGTGATTCGAAACGGTGTTTACTGGTATCAGACTATTGCGCCTCGTGTTTTGTATCGCTTCAACGTGATTGCTGTTTCGCCCGTTGCGCCATCATCGGCTGGCGTTCCAATTGGTGCCTTGTACTGGAACACCACATTTAACCAACTGTTTGAATGGAACGGTGTTTCTTGGGTTGCTGCAGCACCTGCTGGCGAGATCTCAATTGCATGGCAACAAGTTGATATGCGCGCGCTATTGGCAAACACAATCCTTTCAATCGAAGAACAATTGCATGCTGTTACGCCTGACTTCGCTGAAACGGCATTCGATTACTCATCGTTAACTCCCGATGTAAGTGAACAAGCATTCTTCGATGAATATACCGAAGACCAATTCTTTGCATTTGTCGCCGCTCGCCGTATTCGTGCACCGTTCGAAAATGTGTTGTATAATCCGTCAGATGCGTTCACATGGAACTATGTGTATAGCAACTTGACTACACCACCAACGTTCTCGATTTCGCCTGGGTTGGCAGGGTCTTGGCAACAGCTTTACACGCTATGGTACAATACACCTTACCCACATCTCGAGCCATGGAAACTCCAGGGATTTGCGGACAAACCTGACTGGTGGGATGCGTTCTACCTTGAAACCAACGGCACCCGTCGATGGATTTACAACCACGGCACAACAACTGGTATGTGGGAGAATATTCGTGTTGGTACCATTCCTGTGGGTGGTACTGCTCCGGATGGTTCGCCGGGAACTGGTCTACCAGGCCAAGTGACGCTGGTGTACAACTATTTCTCCGTCAACATCAGTGACGGTGTAATTCAAGGCAACTATGCACCGGATGATCTGTTGCCACCGTATTACACTACCGTTTCATCAATTGTTCGCTCGTTCTTCACAAGTTTGTCGACTGAGATTGTTGCCCCTGGAGCGAACTATGCGTTTGGAGACGGCGGTCCTGTAGAATGGCAGTGGTTGGTTTCCGGTGAGCATGTTTACGATCCACTAGTGATTGCATTTCGAATGCAACCTGTTCGCTTCATGCACTATGCGTGGGGCATTGATTTTATACGTGTCAACAACCTTCAGATCGATCCAACATTCTGTCAGGTGTACAACCACGAAGACGCACTGTTCCACGGCGACATTTACAACAATGACGTCTCATTCCTAGCACGAGGATTGAACCAGTGGTATGTGAACTATGACCGATTCGTTGGCTACGACACGAACAAAGAATTCCGTATTTTGTGGACAGCTTGGGATCCATTATTGTCCTATCAATTCTCCGGCATTATTGACACATCAACTCTCGAAGTTTCGAACAAGTACTTTGATGTTGGTCCACAAGACTACAACGTATTGCTCGCAAATATGGGTGTGATCAAAGACATGTGGTCAGATGCGTTTGAAGTCGTTGTCTTGAATATGCCACCACAACTTGTTCAGTACAACAGTCAAACTCAGTGGAAACTTGAAATCGAAACGCTTGCGTCAATTCCTCGCGACGTTTCCTACTATGACGTGATCAACTATCCGTTCACGGTTGATATTCTTACGAACACTGCAACGATTTTCCGCTATACAATTACAGGTGCACTGTCTGTATCGAATCTGCTTGAGGTTGATGGTGATCATGTGACAGATTTTCCTCCGGATCAAGAATTTGACGTTATCAACTCAACAGGAAATGATGGTTCCTATACCGTTGTTGCTTCGATTTACGATCCATCGGTTGACAGGACAAGAATCACAACACTTGAACCACTACCAAGTTCAATCGCAAATGGTTTGATTGACTTTCCGTTAAGTGTTCTACCGTGGCAAACTGGCGATCTTGTGTTCGTAACTTCATCAAAATTGTTACCAGCTCCGTTGGTTCCGAATCAACCATTGTACATTATCCGACTGAACAATCGACAGTTCCGAGTTGCAGAAAGTCCAAATGCAGCGCTGGCTGGTGTTCCTTTTGTGTGGACAACAACTGGTACAGGAGATCTTAATGTTGGTCAAGTCGATTCATCATTCCAAGTGTTTGGAGGTGCGGGCCCTTCAACAGAAATCTGGTATCACTATGCACTGGACAAGACAAAGGTTCGAACGTTTATTCCTCCTTACTCGATCGCTGGTATTCAGCGACTGATTAACATCATCGACGGCTACGCAGCCTACCAGAAAGACATTGGCGTCTTGTACAATTTGAGCGACTTCACAGAGCTGGATCCGGAAACAGGACGCACAGTTAACTGGCAGCTTGAAGAAGAACGATTCATCGATTGGGCGTTCCGACTACGTCGTACACGCATGAGCGTTGCTGACAAATATCAATTCACTGTGACAGACTTGGCCGCAAATACCATGACGTTCTCAGGTCAGGTGCCAATGTGGCAACCAGGAACTGCTATCTTAATGTCATCAACAGGTCTTCTGCCAGAACCGTTCATCGCGAACACACCATACTACTATAATCCGACCGGCGTGTCAGGTGAGTTCAGGTTATCAACCACACGCATGTTGAACGCAAGCATCGTTGACGTTCTCACAAACGGCAGTGGGGTGATGTTTATTGCTCCACAAAGCCGTCCGATTTCATTCCCATCGTTTGAGTTGAATGCGGCTCGGAACAATGTGTGGATTGACACGCCTCAAGGTGTTCTTTCGGACGTTGTTCAAGGACCGTATGCAGACATTCGTGTTCAGCAAACGATCTTTGACCAGTATGCACGGCCAATCAGTGCTGATAAGTTGTTGGTGTTCCGTGAAGACAAACAGAGCCGTCTTGCAATGCGAACAGAACTTCCTAACGACACTGTTCCACCATCAATCTCTACCGCTGACCCATACAACTATATTCACATGGGTGGAGCGCACTTGTTTATCGAAGGATACGAGCACATTTGTTTGTTCAACGATTACACAACAAGCAATCAAATTCTGTACGATTCATTCCTCGGATTAACAGCACAGCGATTTGGCATGGACTTCTACGAAAAGAACGATTTTTCACTTCGTCCAACATTAGGTGGATATTACTTGCTCGGCGGCAAATACCGTCGCAACATTGAAGGCCAGACCGTCGATTCGCAGAACTACTATGACACATACGGGCTGAAGGAACTTACGAAGGTTGGTCTCAACTCTCGTCAATTGCTTGGTTACCGTGCCGGTTCACAGCCATATTTGGATCTGTTGAACACAAATGCAAAAACACAGTTTGTCTTCTACCGCGGTATGATCCAAGCAAAAGGATCAACAAATGCAATCAAGGCGTACATCAACTCTCGTCGATTTGTTGACGCAAAAATCGACGAGTTTTGGGCTTGGAAGATTGCTCAATTTGGAGATGTTCGTCCGCGTGTGTATCCAGAAATCAAATTGTTTGCGTCTGATGGCCAAGTCGATGACGTTCGTCTCGAGTTTTTGACAGATACAGAAGCATCAGACACGGCACAGGTTGAGGCTGATGAGGCAATGGGATTCAAGATTGTAACATTTAGCAATCAAGACCGTTGGATTGATGCGCCCGAGCAACGGGTGTTGCTCGATAATTCAATCCTGTTTTTAGACAGTCAGGTGACAACTCTCACAACAATCTATGCTTCTGATGTTGTTCCAACAGCTGGCGAAGAAACGGTTGACATGTGGTATGAAAAGTCGACTGGCTTCATCTTCATTTGGGATGGAACACAATGGGTTCAGACAACTGACGTACCAGTCAAAATTACAACTGTTGCCGGTGATATCTACATACAGCTGCCAACTTTTGCAGACACAGTTCGTGTAACCAACCGTGATCTTGTTGTTGCTGGTGATTTACGCAACTATACAACAGCGTATATGATTGAAGGCACAGGTGCAGATGAGTTCTCAAGAATCAATTCGGAAGTGATCCGGTTTACAACGACTGGTTTCACTGACATTATCATGATCTTCACGATCAACCCAGGTAAGACAAAGAATAGTCCTGCGAAGATCATCGATTACGTTGCCGGAACGGTGCTGACCAATGTTCCGATGTGGGATCCAGCTCGAGGATATCACTCACCCACAGCCGTTCATAATGTTGACATTCAAAATGCTGTCGATCCAGCTCTGTATACGAATACGTTGAATCCAAATGACATCTCACAACAGCCATGGAATCAGGCTGAAACACAAACAGTGTGGCTTGATACAGCAACGCTTGCATATCGTCCGTACTATGACGATGTTGTCCTACCGGATCTCAACGACCGCCTCTACAACTGGGGTCGTTTGGCGGATTGGGGCGACGTTCGTGTGTATCAATGGGTTGAAAGCCAATTCACACCTGAGGAATGGGCTGCAACAGCTGTTGATGAGACCAATGACACAGCAATTGCGTCAAACGACAAGATCACTGGTACCCCACGAATGACAACTTTCTTCCGTGAACGTACACCAATTTCAGCGACTGTGAACGTCGGCACCGATGAAATTGCTGGCGTGAACACGTTGAGCATAGGCGATGAAGTAGTGTTAGTCGTTAATGGAACAATTACACCAACTCGTCCGACAACGGGTGCTAATCCAGACTTGTTTGACAGTTTAGCAACTTCGATGACAGCGGTTGTAACGATTACGGTCGTTCCAGCGGTGTTTGAAACATCACCAGCCATTGCAACGGTTACTTTCTATGATACACCGGCAGTAGTACCAACAACGTTGACAAATTTGGCTATTGGCAGCTATGACTTTACCCTCGCTGTGAATGGTGGAGCGGCAATCGACTACACGATCACAATTACTTCTGCATCAACGACAGTTACACAGCTTGCAGCTTTGATGCAAACTGCTCTCACAGGTGTACCAACAACAGTTGAAGCTGTGGAAAGCACGATTGTGATCACAACATTCGACCTGCAACTTCCATTAACAACAACTACAACGCTTGCTGGTTCAACAAAGTATTTTGCAACACTGGGTACAACATCAACAATTACCAAACTAAGCGACACGGAAAATGGTACGCCGTTCGAATACGGTACGGCCGGCATTGGAACACTAGAAGTTGTTCCAGCATTCAAAGCAACATCTTGGGTGCGTAAACCGATTGTGTCGCAAAAAATCATTCCAATTATTGACGGGTATACACTTCCGGTTCCTGCGACATTTACGCTTGACAGCGACTTGTTTGCTTCTGGTGATGTTGTCAACATGTATGTGAACGGAGTTGTCGTGGAAACAGGTCTTGTTGTTGATAATTCGCTGGAGATCTCGAATTCAACCTCTCTCACAATCAACGATATTGTGACGGTCGTACGTCCAATTCCTGTTCTCACAGAAGAACAGATTACGTTTGACCCAGATACGACAGATGACGGAACAACACACACGCAATTCAAGCAACAGACCGAATACACACAACGTGTTGTAACAATTGACAACGTTACGCGTTCATTGTTCTACTTTTGGGTTGAAAATCGATTGAACAAGATCGAGGATCGTAATGATGCATTGCCTTTGATCCAAGTTGCCCAACAGATCGAACAGATTCCAACGCTATATCTTGTTGTACAGCGTCCAGAAGATGATCCAACTTTGGCGGACCGGTTCGGATACGGTATCACATTTGGCATCATTTATTCAGCGCCTTGGATCTATGATCAATACCCTGTTATTCCAGTGTTCTATCGCCAAGCGATCATTCGTAAGGCTGCGGACTTTATTCGAACGGATGATCGCTATGAAGTGCGATTTACACGGGATCTGACACTTCGTGACACTCTTGATGACGGTCCGACACCGTTGAACCTCAAAAACAAGCATGAAGAATGGCTTGCAATTCGTCGCAGCCAGGGGGCTAACATTGACCGCCGTCTGTGGGACCGTCTAACGGAATCGTTGATTGGCTACAAGCTCGCTGATCCAAGCGTTCGTGTCCCAGCGTTGGAGCGCACGCTGTATGATGAGATTTCTGGCACGGATACACAATACGGTCTTGGTGTTGATCAGTCATTCACCGATGGTACATTGTCGCTGCAAACGGTCATTGCGTATCTCGAGGATCCGAACAACGACTTTTATCCACTAGACATCAACTCGTTCTTTGCAACGTTCTCGTTTGACACGTCTGAGAATATTGCCACAGCAATGGATGCAATCTACAACACATTTGGTACAGAACACGTCAACAACATTTGGTTTAACTGTCTGCTAGATGCATTGTCCGTGAAATCTAAATACCGTGAGATCTTTAAGACCTCCTGGGTAGCTTTGCACGGTATTCGTGTGTTGGAAGTTGCTGGTATATTTGATGACTAGAGCCATAAATAGCAGATTTAGGACTAAACATGCCAAAGAAATTAACCAAAGAAGCATTTGAAATTCGTGCCAGAGAACGACATAACGCTCGATATACGTACGAAAAAGTGAACTACCGTAATGTCAAGACGAAGGTGTTGATCGATTGTTGCAAACATGGAAGTTTTTTACAAACACCGGATGATCACTTGCAAGGCTACGGATGTCCTTCATGTGGAGGTACAAAGAAACTAACGACAAAGGAATTTGTACGACGCGCCCGGTGCACACACAAGCAAAAATACAGCTATGAAAAGACAGAGTTGCTCAATATGAATACAAAGGTTACGATTATTTGTAAAATTCATGGGGATTTCGAACAACGACCGGCCGACCATGTAAATGGTGTTGGTTGTCCTGTGTGTGGAAGTTTGAAACAGGGCGGCTACACTCGAGAATATTTTGTAAAACGACCAGAAGCAAAAACACAACCATCGTATCTGTACTTGATCAACAGTACAAATTTTTGCAAAGTAGGAATTACGAGCAAACGTTACATCAAACAACGATTTCCTGGAATTGATTTTGATGTAGTTGTAGCTAAACAAATGCCTTTGTACGAGGCGTTTTTGATGGAACAGACCATTTTACGTAAGTATAAAAAACATCGTTATAAGTCCAAAGAACTTCAAGCTTTGAATCAAACGGGTTGGACCGAATGCTTTCCTTCAACACTTCTGACAACGCTGAAGCAGGAAATTGACGGAGCTTGACATGAATCTTGATGAAGTAATTAAAACACCAAAAGGGCCACGCGAACGAAACGTTGCTTCCGCCTACAGAGAACGATTTTCTGATCCACACGAAGGTAATTTATACGTTCGTTATCAGGAGCTAACCTCCTTAGCTGGTTGTCCAAAAACAGTGACTGGCACCTTTGATTGTCAGATCAATTATCTGACTTCTCTAATTGGTGGACCATCTCACGTGAATAAGTCTTATAATGCTGCACATAATAAGCTAGTGTCCCTTGTCGGTGGGCCTCGATTTGTTGGTGGCAATTTTTCCGTTCTGGAAAATCCAACGTTACTTTCACTAACAAATGTGCATAAACATCTTGGAACGATCAAGGGAATGTTTCTTTGCGAGAAAAAGACCAACATGTTAGGATTGATTCTAATTCCAGGAGTAACAGCATTTGAATTTCCGCGTGAGATGGAGCTCCAAAATATCTTCAATACTCATCTAAATGACAGAGATGTTTATGCGTTGCAACAAGCGTTACTTGATGCCGGATACATAGAACAAGCGAGACTATAATGGCAAGCCGGTTAATTGACGCACTTTTCCGAACGGACCCAACTGGTGGTTTTGTTGATTATGTTTCAACCGTCAAACCGTATCATACGAAGATTCTCGAGGTGTTGATTGAATACGTGTGGACGGAAGAAATTAACGCAACAGTTTGTGAGCGTTGGGCATGGGACATGGTGTTCAGTCGTCCTCAACCTGATGTTGTATATGATTGTGGATTTGGCATCATTTGGGATGCTCCTGCTGGATTTGCACACACAGCTTTCATGATCAAAGGTGTTGTGACGGGAGCTGGTTCTTGGACAGTTGCCGGAGATCGCACGTTGAGCTTCACACCTGGCACACTCTTTGTTGTCGGTCGAAACGTTGGAGGCGGTAGTGGGTGGTATCGTGTTGCTTCGTCATTGTTCAACGGGACAAATACGGTTATCACGATTGACACAACAGCATCAACGCCACCGCTCTTTTGGCTGACATCAATCATTTCCACTGCAACACCGCACGGTATTGCGTACGTATTTGACTTGACGAAGGACTTTATTCTGAACAGCAGCGCTGACTCAAATGCATTCTTGGTCTCTGGTGAGAAAACGGAGAAGTACTTTGAAGGTGTGTTCATCTCGGTTGACAACACGTATTTGGGACGAAACAATGGTGGTTACATCATCCATGAGACGTACGATGAGCTTGCAATAATTGAAGTAACAACCGGACTTGGTGGCGCTTGGACCGTTCCTGGCTACATGACTGTTGGTTTCCAAGTCGGTTCCACATTCACCGTAACGGGCAATACTGGTACGGGAAATGGTGTGTATACCGTTGTATCAGCAGTAGTTGTTGACGGGGACACAGTGATCACTGTTGCAGGCACAATTCCTGTCGATGCAACTGCAACTGGCACAATTGAACTTGGCAACACGATCGTATTTGTCAAAGAAGCTGTCCCAGCAACAAAACCTCTAGCAAATACCTATGATGGCCGTATGTATCTCCACGTGGAAGGCTATGACGAGCCACCGTACTGTCGATTGCTCCAGGCGGGCGATTTGCATACAGACACATTTGTTGCTGAATCAATTCGCTTTGACTTTACACTTGGGGACTTTGCTGATGACATCTCAGCAGCAGTCCTAGAGAATGAACCGCATGGTTTCGGTACGATGGGATACGGTGATGGTCCGTTTGGAACGGGAGATTCACCATTTCCTGCAACTGCACCAACTACCGGTATTTTGATTCTCCCGTCTGGTTTGGATGCTCTCTACATGGACATTGGTGGAATGGATGAGGATCTTTCTACACTGGTTCACGTTTATGGACGTACGATCTAAGCGATAAATACAGCAAAGGAGACGCAGAGTGGAGTATAAAACTAGCGATATCGTTTTAGCAGCATTTCTGAAGATAAGCGGTTGTCAAATGACAAAAATCGAGAAACAGGGGCAAAAAGGTACGTTTGTCTTTGCGAACGTAGATCAGGATCTCATCCAATCTTACGATTTGGGCGATGCTCGCGTCGAGCCAGTTGCGTTCAACAATATGATCAAACAACTGACGACCAGCGTCAAGAGGATGGACTGATAAATATCTGAAATCAGGAGATAATCAATGCGTACGTTTCTGCCAGTCGAAGTTAAAGGTCGTGCAAAGATCGTGGATGATCTTGGTAATGTGTTGCTAGAGACCAAGCCAAACGCTGTTCATCCACAAAACCTCGCACGTGTCTTTGCCCGTGCGCTGTCAAATGAGCACAACTACTACATTTACCGTATGGCATTCGGTAACGGCGGTACGATTGTTGATGCAGCATTCACGATTACTTACAAGACACCAAACGATGGCCAACCACCTGATCTTGCAACATGGGATAGCCGTATCTACAATGAAACGTATTCTGAAATTATCGACGCTGGTCAGGTCACACTGAATCCGTTACTTGGTACCGACCCAGGATCCGCTGACCTCAATACGGGCGATCGTCCAGGTGGTGGTGCAGTGCCTGCAAGTGATCCTCCTTCTGTGCCGCACGTTTCTGGTCCAGGTGTTCGCAGCAATGAGCTTGGTCTGACATCTGAAGTCGTAATTACATGCGTTCTAAATCAAGACGAGCCGCTCTCACAGCAAGCAACAGATTCATCTCCTCCAACGGACGACACAGAAACAGACTTTGTGTTTGACGAAATCGGTTTGTATACCGCTGGAGCCCCTGCAATCGCAACAAGCGGTTATCAATACCTTGACGTTGGCACACGCAACTCTGAAGAGGACAGCGGACTGCTGCCAGGTACGGCTTATTCATTCAGCATTTCAATTGACGGTGGAATTCCGATCCCTGTGTCCTTTACGACACCAGCCGGCGGTGGTAGCGGTTCTGGTGGTGAAATCCTTTATGGCGATCTGTGTGAAGCAATCAACACAGGCGACGTTTTGTGGGGCATGTCGGGCGTAAATCCGATGGGTAGTGCAACAATTTCGATCACTGATAATACAGGCGGCACATTCCCAACTATTGCTGGTGCAGAAACGTTTGGCTTCTTGAAATTTGAGAGTCCAACCGCTGGAGCAACTTCGAGCATTTTGATTAGTGCGGCAGTCGCATTCCTAGCTGCATTGAATCCGCCGTCAGGTGCAACAGCTCAAACGTCTGTTGCTGGTAAGGCTGCTGGCGTTCAGAACAATCCTGTAGCACCAACAACAGAGCGTGAACGTCTTCTTGCTCACTTGATCTTCTCACCAGTTCTCAAATCACGGAACCGTGTGTTGACGATCACCTACACTCTGACAATCTCTGTCGCACGTACACCTCTGATCACTGCATAAGAAAAGAGCCCTCTAAGAGGGCTCTTTTCGTTTCTTACAGTTTGACTTACGCAGCCGGTTGGCCGTCGTCGAGCTTCACCGTGCCTGCTGGGACACCAATCTGACCAGACTTCGGATCGATCATCTTGCCCTGTGGCGTGAGAATCTTCACGTACTGGTGGAAGTACTGAAGTGCATTCATACCATTACCAAGGGTCTTCTGAGCCATCAAGTCCCACAGCTCGAAGTTTCGAGCATTGCGGTCGAGAAGGATACCAGCGAGACGCTTACGATCGATGTCGTCGAGGTGGTTGGTCGGGAACAACAGCTTGTTGCCTTGTGGATCTGTTTTGAGGACGCAGCACTCGTGCAGAACGCCATCATTGTACAGCTCAATCCATTCGACGTGAGCGTGGTTTGCGGACTTGACAACTCTCATAGTTTTTCTCCTTTTGTTGCTACAACGTGGTTATTTACGCAATGAAAACACACTGTAACCAATCAAAAGGGTTTAGGGGAACACAATAACTTCGTTCAAAGCCGCTAGCATTGCTGGACTAGAGCAGTCAGACAGCACTTGATATGCAACAGGATCGTTCTTGTATTGGTAGAAGCCTGCTGCGACGGACCCCTGGTTCAGGATAACAAACTGCTGTCCATAGTAGCGGAGGTTTTCTTGCACGATTTGTGCATCAATTCGCTGCCTTTCCGTGACAGGAGGTGGCAAAGCTGCTATAACTGTCGTATAGGCAGCAGCGATGTTTGCAACGAAAGTTGTAATCGTGGCCGTTGCAGTTGTGAACGTAGCGAAGCTGACGATTGTTGCTAGTTCAGTGAGAATGTTTGCTTGTTCTATAGCAAGCGTGGCTAGAAACGTCGCACCTGCAGGTGTCAGTCCAAGATTAGTGTAGTAGTTGATGATCGTGTCAATCTCTTCATCAACCGCACCTGTGATCATACCGATCATTTCATCATACCAACTGTTGCCAGATAGCTTTGTTATGGAGGCATTCTTGAATGGTGCGATATCAACAAGCGGAAAAGTTACTGCGAAGTATCCCTTTGCAAACACAGCTCCAATTGTTCCATTTGGTGTTGATGGTGCTGGAATTGTCTGTGATGCAATGACACTAATCACAGTGACACCAAGCATAAACACCGACGTGAGAACCGTGTACGCATCGTTGCCGCCACCGGTATTACCCGTAACTGCAAAAGTTGCTCCTTCTGAAAAGATCGCTGTTTGATCGCCGGCAACAGACCAGCTGCCGCCAGCGCCTGGCACGACACCAACTATTGAGAACGTTTGTGAAGCAGGATATGCGGTCTGATCGAGTCCTTCCGGGCCGAGACGATCGTCAACGCTACGAGCGCTGGCGATTTTTACAAGAAGAGGTGGTAACCCCGTCTTGTAGTAATTACACGCACCGGTTGAAAATCCTGGGAGTGGCGTACGTCGATGGCCAAAGTATTTGTCGCTATGTTCCATAAGACTACCAGCTGTTGATCCAGATGACACACCTGGGATTTTTGTAAGCGCAAATAATGGGTCTTCTTTCGGTGATTCTTGGCGTCCTTTGATCGAATACCAAGCGTTATAGTATTCTGGCATCGCTGCCTGAAGCTGTCCTGCCAACACCGAAGGATATGCCGTTACTGTGGCGCAAGTCGGAGGGGGGAATGGATTTGGACATGGTGCAGGACTGCTTAGAAACGGTGAAGCTGCGGTAATTTGTGATAGAATCGTGTCAAAAAACGTGAACAGTGCTGTGCTTAACAGTGGTGCAAGAACGCCGGGATTCGTTGGCGGATTGTAGAAACCACCGATAGGGTTAAAGAAACCTCCGCCACGGGACAGTTCTTGGAATGCAGTAATTTGAATCGGAGTTGCTGGCATAAACTATCTCAGTTTGCAAACACGTTTGGACTACCCTGGGCACATGCGGATCCACATGCTACTGCATCACCAATACGACCCCATGGAATTCCGTTTACGAACACGTTTGGACTTCCTCCTGCGAGGTTACTGTCATGACATTCCGGAAGGCTTGGACAGCAGTGTGTTGACCAGTGATCACCCAGCCGGTGGGCTGGAATTCCATTTGCAAACACATTGGGCGATCCTTGGTCATTTGGACGTGGTGGCCAACAACCATGACCCGTGCAGACATCACCTAAACGTACAACTGGTGGCATGAATACGCTCCTTTACACATAGTCGATAATGCCCTGTATACCACTCTATGTCTTTCCATGAGTATTTAGGTATTTTTCTCCAATAGGAACACCCCACGACACACCCTAAATATGCACATCATAAGGAGACCCCAAATGTTAGAAAAAGTCGTTGACATGCTACCAGTAATCAACCTCGATATGTACGGGGCGTTCATTCTGTTTTTGGGCTTGTTTTTCTTCTACTTGCTCTACAAAGCGAATCGCCAAAAGAATCTAGTCTGGACCGACCTGATCACGATGAAAGGAACGAACTTTGTTAGTTTGACGAAGTTACTACAACTGATTGGCGGGATCGTTGGTACGTGGCTGATTGTCAAACTGACATTGCAGGAAAAGATGACGCCGGATTATCTGATGATCTACTTGGCATATGTAGGTGCAATTGAAGCTTGGAGCAAGTTTGTCTCCGCGCGTTACGGTGGTTTCAACAGCAACAATGGAAACGGTAACGGAAATGGAGGCTATGAGCCAACTGGCTATCAACGACTTCAGTCAGTTCAGAGGCCATTGCGTCCTACTCCACCAACGGTTGGTGTGGATGAGGCAGATCTTGATGCTGCACTACCACCGGAGGCGAAGAAATGACAAGGTGCGTTAACTGCGGACTTCGAAGGATTGTACAACGGGCACAGAGAGTCGTAACGAGAACATTGGGGCGAGTAGGCTTGGTTCGGCAACGTACTCGACGTTGAAACATCGAACGTCGGAACCAATCAGGCTAGCGTAATTTGCTTCGTAAACTGGATTGTTGGTCTTTCGTTCCACAAACGAACCCATGCGGTATGGATTATATGTCACTGGTACACCATATTGCTTGTGAAATGTTTTCCAGTCAAAATCGAACGTCGTGTTACAAAGGTGATCATCGTACACGTAACGTTTTTCGTATTCCGAACCTACACGAACAACGTTACCAACAATTCCAGCATGAACGTTGCGTCGTCGCTGTGAAAGAACACGCTGTCTGCCTGCCTCGGACACCCGGAATCTAACATCACAGAGCAATAACTCCTGTGCATATCCGACGACCCAGCCTTTGTAAGGTCCTTCAAGTGCCTTGATTGAATACCAACAAGCATTTGGACGATTTAGATTGCGATAAACGAAAACTCTCATTGGCTCAACAGTGGTAGAAAGGTATCCAACTGTTTTGCAATCACTTCAAGCTCATACTTACCCAAGTATCGCATCAGATGGAAGTGCGAATACTTTCGCTCTTTCTTCACAGCTTCGTCAACAACAGCAAAAATTCGGCGGCGAACTGGATCGGGTTGCTGTGTTAAATCGATTAGCATGATGTTTTCTTCGTAGAGATCCTGCACCTTAAACTCTGTCTTTGTTTTCGGGTCGATCCAGAACTCTTGCATCAGCTGAACCCGCTCGAAAGGATCCTTGTACGCCTTTTCGAGTCGCTTTGATTGAACCCGTGGCAGTGCAGATTGAATGTAGTCAGTTGAATCACCACGCATGCACTTGACAAACAGATAGTACTTCGGATCGTGGTTATATTCTTCCAACGTTACTTCCTTGTCTGTTGCCGGTGAAACGATCTTAACATTCTGGAAGCGTAGGAGTTGAAGCATGTCACTATCACTACTGATTAGTGTGATATCATCGTTCTGGTGTGCTTCACAAAATCCTGCAATCAGGTCGTCGGCTTCGAGTTTCTCACCAGCGAGAGAAATGATCGTTGAGTGGTTTGTAATCAATGACTCAAACTCTTTCAGGTGGCCGCAGAACCGCTCGTATTTTGCCTGCTGAGCAGGCGACATGTCCTTGCGCCGATTGCCCTTATACGGTTTCTGAGAAATGCACAATTCACTTGCTGTGTAATCTTTCCGCCAGCTTGAGTGATCAAACGCCATAACGACACGATCCGGCTTGTACTGTCGGAAGTACTTGTTGAGTGTCATCAATGCAGAGTGTGTTGCAAGACCAGCGATTGTTGTATCTGATTGGTCTTTGTGGGCGAAGAACGTCCGATACAGCATGTTCGAGATGTCAAACACAAGATATTTCATCATTCGAAATCTGCAATCTTGCCTTTAGAGCTTGATTGTTCCGTGACGGCTGCTTCAAGTTTTCCTACTAGGTCTTCGTACAGGAATGCAATGTACTTACGCATCACGTCCTCGTCACTTGACCCAGTGATACCATTGTCTTTCAGGTACTGGATCATTGCATCGTTCCAATCTAGGCCAAGTGCAATTCCCTTGACTTCATCAAACCCATCACTTGCAATCTCGATCCACGGTTCTTTTGCTTCATAACGAGCTTTGCGTTTGTTTGTTTCTTCTGCCAAGAGCGTAACCGTTGCTCGTAGTTCTTCAATTGATTGCAACAGTTCCTTATTCTTTCGCTCAAGTGTTTCCTTCTCGCGTTCCAATCGTTGTTTTTCCGCGTCTTGAGCGTCGAGGCGATTGCCAATAGTCGCAAGTTGCTCTTCAATCGTTGGTCGGCTTGGCTTTTTAAGTGGCCACATATTATGTCCTTGGTGGGATGTACAGATCGAGTTGGTTGACAACAACCTTTAGAATCCCTTTTCGTTCTGTCAGATAAATGTATCCTTCCGGGTTCTGCTTCAACAGAACCAAGAGGTTCTTGATCGGGTATGTATACGAGAATTTGATGGGGGAACCATCGAGGCTCGCTACATCTGTCTTTTGTGCAAACTCACATGTGAACATGTCACGGTTCACAACATCTTCCATATTGAACACCACTCCATTGCCGTCGCTAACAAATTGAACGTCGTCGGTCTTCATGGCCGAAGCTCCACGAACCATTTTCAATACTGCGTCCGCTGACATTTGGATACGGTACTTGGCGGGATCGTTCATTTGCTTGGGAGTAGAGTCGTGTAGTGTTGCTGGATTTGCGGCTCGGTAATCTAACTTGACTCCCTTGCCTTTGAAAACTAATGCGCGTGCAAAATCACCAGCCGGAATCACTTCTACCTCAACATTATCACAGCTCTTAGCGATATCGTATCGAGATTGTAACACATCGATGCGGTTTAAGCCGATTGAACCGAACTCAAATGCTGGAACGTTGTCAGTTTGGAACATTACAATGGAACGATCTTCATCTGCACCGCGAATCTTGCCTGGTTCGATAATGATCTTGTCGATCTTAACCAGTGCGGCCGTCTGGACGACGTTGAGAATGTAGGCTAGGTCTTGGGGGGAGAGTTTCATTTGAACTCCTTTATTGTTCAATCAGGTATTGTCTGATGTTTCCTCCTTCACATCAACGGCCAACAAGTGAATAAGATCATCGATACTTGTGGGCGATTGCATCGATGACCCATCTTTTTCCAGCTCATAAACCTGCGCCAACCCGGATTGATTCAACCAAACAGCGACAATGTGACGATGACAAAAGTCACCAACCTTTTCGTAACACAACATGATTGAGTGTTCTGGAAGACTATCGATCACCGCCTTTGGAGTTAGGTTTCGTTCCTTTAACAAGCGTCCGAACCATTCCGTGTAACCATATGCATCGACCGTTCCGTCTTTGTAGGCACGAAGTAGTTCCCATGACGGAGCAAGGTCAATGCGAGCAGCACCCTTGTAGAAGAATGGGGCTTTGGCACTGATCGAGATTGCGCCTGGTCGCTTGCCAGACCGTGCGTAATAGGATGTGTAAAGTGTCTTCATGCTCGACGTTTTTTGCGTTTTGCCTTCATTGGTTGAAGAATTTCACCTGTCTCGATGTAGTGTTTGATTCGAATCGCATCATTGGCGCGCGCAGTGTTGTTCGTTGTGTTCAACAGGATGATCGAAATGGTGTTTGTGACAGTTCTTGCCGTCATGGCAACGCAGTGACCAGCATCGCGAATATAACCAGTCTTTTGAACAACGATATCCCAGCTATCGTTGCGAACAAGTCGGTTTGTTGTTCCGAACTTCACAAGGTGTGGACGCCTTTTCTTTTTTGAGTACATCGATAGCGCAAACGATTCTGATGTGCTGAAGTCACGAATCAAAACATAATCCTCAGCATGTCTGAGGAGGATTACTAAATCAATTGCTGAGGACACGTTTGTATTGTACAGGCCAGCTGGATCTGTGAAGTTGGTATCTTTCATCCCGAGCATCTCAGCTTTGCGGTTCATAGCGGCAACGAACGCTTCTGTACCGCCTGGGTAGGTTCGAGCCAGTGCCACGGCTGCACGGTTCTGAGAATTCATCAACGTAACATGGAGAAGCTCAGCGCGGGACAATGTCGCACCCATCGGCAACGATTTGCTTGTTACCCGACCGCGAAGCATTGTCGCATTAACTTCCTCCTGTGAGATTTGGATCGTTTCTTCAAGATCGAGACTAGCATCAAGCGTCACAACAGCAGTCATCAGCTTGGTGATTGAAGCAATTGGGACAATTGTGTCCGCGCCCTTTGCGTAAAGGATTTCGCCTGTTGTTTGATCGATTACAAGTGCGTATTTGGCATTGATCTTGAAAGGAACGACCTGCGTCTCAACGGTGATCCTTTCAAGATGTGGAGGTTGCACGACCGTCGAAATTTCCACCTCTTGCACAGCCTCGGTTTCGAAGGCGTACCCGTTCGTGTTAAGGAACACGCCTAAAACTGCAATCATGAGCAGTTCATACCACTTCATCGTAAACTCCTAGAAGCCAAAAACGTCTTCAACCATCAAGTCGTGTCGAGTTGGTGTTCGCTTTCCGATTGCTTTTAGAATGTTCTGCATCGGATTGTCAACCAACCTCTCAATATGCGCATCTATGTCTACTTCAAAGTTGTCAAAAAACCACTGTGGAACAACTTCGATGTCAGTTGGCAAAGCAATACTTTTGAACTTGCCGTTCATCTGTGTCAGATAGAAGACTTTGATCTTCATACCCGACATGATCGGCATACTCTCACGATCATCGAAATGTTTCAACAGCAAATTGTAGTGAATTGCTGCAGCCACGTGGCCAGGTAATCGAACTTGATCACCCAACCGCTTGTACTGCTGTTGATAGTCTTCTACTTCCTGGATCCCTTTCGGTAATCCAATCAACTGAATCTCTTCTTTAGCTTGACTGCGAAGAGTATCCTTATAGTTGACTATCAATTCTGCTACTTGTTCCCAAGGCATTCCTTTTAGGAACATCCCGACGTATTTATTCAATTCGTCGGCCACGTGCTTTGGTAGCGTGGTCTTCTTGGTATCAAGACCCATGACTTTCATACTATCCGATGGTTTACCCTCTTTGTCAACAACATGAAGAATGTAACGCTTTTTGTCAACAAAAATTCCTTTATCAGTCACAATTTCTCGACCACACTTAACGAGATCATCGAAGCCTGGATTACACAAAAACACCTCTTGTACAAACGGTTTGTACGAGTTGTTGACCTCAAGTGCAACCCGATCGGCAATTTTCACTGCATCTACAACGTTTGTTGCGTGTGTCTTAAAGTATGTGCTGTCCGTATCTCCGTAAATTACCGATTCGCACATAAAGTTACCATTGAATTTTGGACCATTCAAGGCAAGTTCGTGTGGGACACCTTTTTTGTTGTTCGCCTCGTTACAATCTTTGATTGTCTCATATTGTGGAAAGTCGACGTCGTACTCTCCATCGAGGAACTCAGCGACCTTCCGACACTGATGTCGGAGAATCATTCGACCTGTAGCTGTCACACTCTCCCCTAACCGCAAGTCAAAGAAACGGAAGTTGATGTTTGTCAGAGCTCCATAGGCTGAGTTTAGCTTAATCTTGTACACATACTGTAAACGATCATAGTAGTCAGCCTTTTCTTTCTCGCCTTGTGTAAGAGCTTCGTTCATCAGTTTCTGATACTCTTTACGTTGCTTGTACCAGTCTGCAAGAATAGACGGAACAATTCCTTGTTGGTTTTGATCAAACACAGTCCCGTAGCCAGACACAGACCACATCCGTTCTTTAAGCCACTCACGCCATTCGGAAGCTTCTTTTGTTAACACTTCACCAGTTTCAAGTCGAAGTGTGAGTGTTGCAAACGAGCGCATGCGAATTTCTTCAACAGCGCGATTGAACTCATCAAACTGGCCTTTGAGTGTTTCCGGGGAAATATTGATTGAGCGGATTGCTGTTGGATACAGAGAGTTGATGTCAATCGAGCCTGTGAATTCTTGGAGGGAAATCTGTGGGAACAAGACTAAAGCTCCATCAATTTGGCGATCGTTTTCTGGTGAGACGCTATTCGGAACTACCTTATTCACAACATGATGGCAATAGTTAAGAATTGATGCTTCTACGAGCTTCAGCGTTCCTGTCACATGTTTGAACACACCCGTTGACAAGTGGTACATTTGGTTTGCAAGTTCAACGTAGCCAAGCACACGTTCGAATCCGTGAAGGATTTCGGTGTCTCGAATGTTGTATCGAATGAAGAATGCAAAGTTGTTTCGGTAGAGGTTGTGCAAGGTTCCTTTGTATTCGAGTTTCGGAAGATTCAAACCGACCTCCTGCTCAATAGCAGCCAACTTAAACGAAGCTCGTTCTCCCGCTTCGTATTTCTTATACAACTCCATGTAGTCAGCCATGATCCGACCAGCCGTTTCAAGCGTTGTTCCGATGATCTTTGGTGTACCGTCACGGTTGCGAATCTTTCGAGATGGAACCTTTCTAAACCAAGGAAGTCGTGTTCCATTGAAATCCATCTTCGCCATGTAACGTTTGCCCAGGCGATTTTCAAGTCGCTTTGCTGTGTATGGTGAATCGAACATTGAGCTGTTCCATCCACACAACACGTCTGAATCCTCTATCTGGTCGAGAAAATTCAGGAGCAGTTCCGTCTCTTCTTTGCAAAGAATAATTGTGAGTTTGTATTCTTTCGGGATCGGTGCATCAGGAACCTGCTTGGTCATCTCTTCGATTAGCCGTTCTTCCGTCCATCCAGACTCCGGAGGAACAGCTAGTACGATTAGCTCCTGTGACCATTTATGGAATAGCGACATTGAGTTGATTTTTGCGTAAGGATTTTCGACCCCTGCAAAGCCTAACGCTGGATCGTAGTCGACTTCAATATCGTAAAATGTTACGTTAAGTTTAGGTGCAGGTTTGTTGTAGTAGTCCGTTGATAACACACGGAAGTGAGGCTCGATGTCTGTCTCATAAACTGTATGTCCTCGGCCTTTATAGAGACCAACCTTATCTTCAAAGTCACGCTTGCTTGTGCAAATTACACGAGAGACTTTATCGCCGTAGATTGTTTCGTGTTTTCCCTTGGGATCGTTGTAGTAGAACAGGTAAGGAGCTGTGTAAACTGTTTCGATTCTCTGTCCGTTCTCATCACGCTCCCACACAATGACGTCGTCTTCTATTGTTGCTGCCGAAATATAGCTCATCCACTACTCCTAGAAGGCGCCGATTATACCCGACTCTTCGCAAAACATCAACATTCCGCCCCTTTCGAATAAATACACCCACTCGACATAATTGCGACTTTTCAAGGAGAAACCCTATGTCAAACTCTGTTCCACTCAAAGGTGAAGCAGACAAGGAAATTGGTGCTAACTTTGCGCCGTTATCTGTTACTGCACAAGACATTCCAAACTTGACAGTTAGGATCCGAGCCGGGTCTTTTTGGAATGCTGATGACGAAGTTGTAGAATTTCCAGGTGGTAATTCTCCCTCCATTCCGGCACCAGGGTCTCTCAATCGCTGGACATTAGTTTCTCTGAGTAGCTCTGCTTCCGTGGTTCTGACACATGGTACGACCGCTGCAGCTCCTTCGATCCCTGCACCACCAACAGGCAACTTGCCCTTGGCTGCGGTTTATATGTCTTCATCAACAACACAGATCACATCGGGGTTGATCAATGACGTTCGTCCACTGAATCGTGTTGTTGCAGATCCAACTGCGGCCCTCGTTAATTATCCAACTTTTACGGATATGAACAACGCTCTTGCATTGAAGGCCGATGTTGACGGTACACCAAATTCACAGTTTTACATGAACAAGGGAGCTGCCGGCCCTGCAAATGCTTTGTTTTCTGTCGATCGAGGTGCTTCTCTAGATGTTTCCATCCGTTGGAATGAAGCAACAGACACGTGGCAATTTACAAATGACGGTATAGGTTTCGTTGATATCGCAGCTGTTGCTGGTTCATTCATTCCACTTGTTGGTGGTGCAACTGTTGGCAATGTTCCAACACTCACGGCTGGTGGTGCTCTAATTGACAGTGGCACACCATTGACAGGTCTTGCAACTGATGCGGAAGTTGCTGCTGCGATTGCAACAAAACTTGACGATTTTGTTGGCGTAAACGGTAATGTTGTGACTGTTGCCGGTGCCGGTACGGCACTTGCTGATGGTGGTATCGCCCTTAGTGCACTGGCAACAGATGCAGAATTGGCAGCAGGGCTTGCTTTGAAGGCAAACCTAACAGGCGCAACGTTCACAGGAACTGTAACTGTTGACAACGGTGTTGATCAGCCAATTTCTCTTGTACAATTCGACCCTGCCAGCTCTGGTCTACAAGTCGATCGTGGTGGTCCTCCAAATGCCATTCTTGAATGGGATGAGAGTACAGATCAGTGGCTTGTTGGTGTTGTTGGATCGGCGTTCCCAATCCTTACATCAGAAAACCTTGCATTGACAGACCTAACGGATGTAACAATCACAGCACCTGTAGCGAATAACGTCCTTCAATACAATGGCGCATTGTGGGTTAATCGTGCTACGATTGCTCTGGCAGCAGGTACGGCCCTTCTTCCAGCATACACATTTGTAAGTGATGCAACAAAAGGCATGTACGACAGTGGCGCTGGTGAAGTTAGCTTTGCAATTGCTGGCGCTCAAAAAGTTCGTATTGATGCTGGTGGTATCACAACATTTAGTGGCTACGCATCAACACCAGGCATGGCATTGTGGTCAACAGCAGATCCAACGACAGGTGTTTCGTTTGGTCCTCCGGGCGTCATGACAATGATGGTAGCAGGTGCTCCTGTGGCAACATTTGGTGGTCCTCCGGGCCCGATGACTGCTCTAACGGCGGCTTCGATTGGTGTGACAGTTCAAGCGTGGGATGCAGATCTTGATGCAGTAGCAGCCCTTGCAACGACAGGCCTTGTGGCACGCACCGGTGCTGGTACAGTTGCAACACGCACTTTAACATCTACCGGTGGCACAATTACTGTAACGAACGGTAACGGAGTTGCAGCTAATCCAAATGTCGACTTACCAGCAACAGGTGTTATTACTGCCTCTTACGGTGATGCTGCTAATATTGCAACGTTTTCAGTCGATCTTCAGGGTCGTTTGACAACCGCAGCATCTGTTGCGGTTGCGATTACTTCTTCCCAAGTTACCGACTTCGCAGAAGCAGCTCAAGATGCGGTCGGCACAACATTGACAGATACAGCAAGTGTTGAGCTGGTGTACACTGATGGTCCAGCCACAATTGAAGCTAACGTTCTTCCAGCTGGCGTCGATCACGACGCGTTGATGAACTTTGTTGCAAATGAGCACGTTGATCACTCTGGTGTCGGCCTCACGGCTGGTGTCGGTCTGACAGGCGGTGGCGATATCACAACATCACGCACATTTAACGTTGCTGCATTCAAAGGCACACAAAGTGTGACGTTTGGTGCGATTGTGGACGGCGCGGTTGGAGACAGCACAAACACGATTACCGTTACCGGTGCGGTTGTTGGCGACCCTGTCGTACTTGGTCTTCCATCGACAGTTCCTGCAGGTTTCACTTACAACGGTTATGTGAGTGGTGCAAACACGATCACTGTGCGTGGAGCGAATAATGGCGGTGGTACCGGTGCCGGTGCGGCTGATGCAACGATCAACGCAATTGTTCTGACATACTCAGAGTTCTAATTTGGAAAAGGAAGAGAGCCGCTTTTCGAGCGGCTCTCACTTTATGCGGCGAGTTTCTCTTGGTCTTCGTCGTCTGTTTGCGTCAAACGTCCTTCGACGAGTGTTTCGTACAGCGCTTCGAAGTGTCTGTTCTCTTCCTGCAACGTTGCATAGTTATGCTTATACATCGTTGTAGCTAGCTTCTTGATTTGTTTTTTGTCGATTCCAGTTGCACCTGACAAATCAGCAATAGTCTCCTTGATCGCCTCTCTTGCATCATCAATCTGTTGCATGTAGTGCGTCAGCGTTGCAAGCGTTGTCTTAAATTTGCGACGTTCGTCGGTGTCATTGACAACTTTTGTAACACTCTGCTCTTGTGAAGGTTTCGGCTGCTTTTTGCTCTTTTTGGCCATCTTGTTCTCCTTGTAAAGTACCTTTTATGCCCAGCCAATTTTCCGGCAAGGTTGACGAATAGGCAACCAGAACAATTTGTTCCGCTTTCGTAACCTCTTCAGTCATTGCAGTTACCAAAGGTATCCAGTTCCGAACCTTGACAACATAAACGCTCTTTGGCGCGTGAGCTCGCTTCAAGGCATTGCCGATACCCATGTTATATCCAGCAACAGCTCGCGCCCATTCCTTCTTGACCATATCGAGATATTGAACGTACAACAGAATCCCAAGACGGACGTTGAGCCGACAGTCTGTTAGAAGCAGTTTCTTGATTTCTGCGTCTTTCACAGATTTCAGAACCCGCTCGCCAAAATACTTCATCCGCAAGTCGGCGAGGTCTCGGAACAGCACTCTTGCTGTTGGAATCGTTAACTGCATCCAACCGTATGATCTACGAGTTGGGTGCGCGCGCGGCAATCCAATTGACCCACCGGTTCCTGCATGTGTTTCAGTCATCATGATTGCTTGAAGAGTTGGAATGTGAACGTCTGCGCCCATATCCACTGCAACTTCTCGCAACACTTTTAGATTTTGAACCGCGATGCTTGAAAATGTGAAGGACTTGCCGTTTCTTGAAACGGTAACAGCTCCTTCGTAGTTCATCTGAGCCGTGCAAGGTGCAGTGATGAACGATGAAAGAATCATAAGCATCACGGCGAGGCATATTGCTATCTTCATGCGTTCCTCCTTTTCAGAGTGAATGAAAGCCCCATAGCGTGTTAAGCTGGAACAACCTTACCTTACGTTTGTTGCTCATTGCAACAGCAAATGTATTAACGCTTTGTTAGATATGGAGAAAACCAAGTTTGATAATTGCCAGGAAAGTTCTTTGGGTTGTACAAGTAAGGACGATCTGCCGCTAGGTGGAAGCGGATTTGGAACAAATCCCCGGCAAGGATTTGTGTTGTGATATTGATGAAGTGTGGATCTGCGGGGAACAACACTAACGTTCCTCGTTGTGGATTGAATCCAAAATTATGCTGTGGAAATTCAAGCTTTCCACCGTACACGTCATATTCTTGTTCGAACGGTACCTTTTCTTGGTAGTCGCACAAGAAAACGACGCCTGTAAGATCGCGATTTGCGACACGGAGCCATTTGCCGCGTATATACTTGCTATTGCCACACATGAAGTCGGTTTTAGCGCCTGCCGGAATCCATTCAAACTCCATTGACTCAGTTCCACGATACACGATGTTGTAGTGAGCTTGGATTTCAGGGAGAAGAGTCAGAAGACGTTCGTAAACGATACCTTCGGCCTTTTCGGATGGTTTACGTGTCTTAACTTCATGTCCCTCTTTGTCTGTATCAGGAACAGTGAAACTTATGTAGTCGAGAACAACATCTGCAAGGTGTGGTGACAAGAACTCTTCTACGACGTAAAATGGGGACTTATTCATCTTTCAAGTTGCGAACAACTACTGTTCGCATGTGTGTGAAAAGTTCAGCAAGTGTCATGCCGGAGTTAGCAAGCGTTTCAATTGCTTCTACAATCGCTTTGTCGTCGATCTCTTTCTTGATAATTGCGTTTTCCGGAACAGATTCGGTTTGACCTTTTTGAACGTCAATAACGAAATCACCAGCTTTCAAAACATTCTGCCCACACAAAACGGGAGTGTCCATGTTTGAGCGATCGTTGAGATTGAACATGATGCCTTGTAATGGTTTGCCGTTAACCTCAATATCGCACTTGATCACAGGTCGATTGCTCACCCCACCATCAGCGGAATGTACTTGTTGGTTGCCTACAAGGTCCATAGTGAAACGACGTCCACCAAGAGCGCTTGAAACAAACGAAACTTGGTTGCCATGGACATCAATCTTGTCAACGTGCAGCGAAGATGTTGTAGCTCCGCTGTCAACTTTCGCGTCAACCGTGGCACCACCACCGAGATTTGTGAACACCACTTTTGTTGTATCACCCAAAATGTGGTTGCCCTCATGACTTTCTTGCATCATTTGAGTGGTGATACCATCTTGACCAAACATTCTTACATAGACAGCGAATACGGTTTCACGATCAAGATCGTCAATGGCCATCTTAATGCGGTCAATGGCATAATTCATTGCCTCTTCGCTTGTCATGTCAGCTTCGTGCTTCATGGGTGTGCCCCTATTTTCTGCTGGAATAGTACGTATTTATACGCTCGATCAGTGGGCAAATCCACGCCTCAACCTGCGCTTTGAAAACGAGTGGTACAATTCCCTTTTCGACCGACATAACAATGACAACATCGTCGATTTGGATGTTGTATAGCTCCTCAAACATCAAGGCATACGCCGTTGTTTGAAGGTAGTAGTCCTCAATCATTTGTGTGTACTTGTCGTTTGTCGACGTTTTGACATCAACAACTGCAAGACGTCCTTCCCATTCTGCAACACAGTCAACACGACCTGCGATCTTCAACGTATCACTGTACAATGGTAGCTCTTGAGCATAGATGTTGTTTACCTTTTTTAACAACAATCGCAGTGAGTTAAATTCTGCAGCGTCAGTTGCTGTTTGTCCCTCGGTTGGATTTGGGTGATTATTAAGCAGACGTTCCGCCATCAAATGGACAGCAGTTCCTCTATCAGCAGCTCGCTTTGTTTCCTTATCAGCAGCAATTTCACCAAGAGAAGTTCGCCAATCGATCAGCCATGGCCTTTCTTTCACCCCAAGTAGATTGGTGATCGAAGGATAGATTTTGCCGGATGGCGTCGTGTAAAAGCGACCCTTTGGTGTATTTTGAACTTTGGTTTCAGTGGGTGTTACGGATTTGTGAATGAACATTAGCTCTGTCCAGGAGTTTGAGCTCCGGAACTGCCAGGGGTAGTCGTTGCATTGCTTGATGGCTTCATCGGTTGGCCCTGTTGTTGTTCTGCCTCTTGTCGTTCTTTCTCGATTTGAGGGAGGAGCACTTGTTTTTGACGTTGAAGGCCCATCTTCTGCTTATTAAGCGGATTGGTCAACTGTTGAATCTTGTTGTCGATGGCAGCAATCATTGTGTCGATTTCAGCGGCTTTTGCGGCTGCTGCTGATGCTGCCAACTCATTCAGTTGGTCAAGATACTGCTTGAATGAATCCATTACTTGATCCTTTTGAGGATGAAGTTTGCCAAGTGAGAGGCCGGAACTCGACTACGGAAGCGAAGGTTCTTACGACCAAGTTCTTCCTCTTCTTGTTTTGCTCCCAGATCCGCACCTTCATCAGGAATAGCGTTTTGCTCGCCAGCTGTTTCACGCTTCCACTGTGCCAACTTTGCCAGTGTCTTTGATTCTTTTTTTTCTTCTTGCTTTTTCTTGAAGTAGTCTTCCATGTCAAGAAGCTGTTCTTCTTGCTTGACGCGTGCTGTGGCGCCATGAACGCTCGCTACGTGGCCCTTTGCTTCAGCTTCCTTTTGGCGCGCAACGGCTTCTGCTTTACGAGCGTCTGCGTCTGCACGCATCATGTCAATTACCTGAGTGAGCAGTGACTGAACGTCATCAGTTCCAGCTGGGGCTTCCATTCCTGCATCTGCACCAAGGTCAGCGCTAACGTCTTGGCCTGGCTGAGCATTTGGATCTTCCTGGCCTGCTTGTCCTTCCTGACCTGCAACTTGCTGTCCTTCTTCCTGATCCTCTTCAACTTCTGGCCACGTTACGTCGAGAATGTTGAACCGGTCACGGAGACGAAACAACACTTCAGCAACTTCTGGAACACGTTCGTCGTGCTCTTCTTCACTTGCAAGAAATGCACTGAGCGCATTTTCGAACTCATCTGCCTGATCAGCTTGAACGGTGACACGGACAAGGTTACCCTTGTCGTCTTCGAGTCCGAATGTTGTAGCGGAACCCTTATCGATCTTGTCCTTTTTCTCAAGTGCTTTGAGTTTTGAAATGACTTCTGTTTGGTCGAATTGAGGATGAGACATGCTAGGATCGCCGTGTCCATTTTCAATCTCGTTAAGTCTTAGGAACGCCTCATGAAGACCCATGCGCTTCTTGACCTTCTTTTTCTTCGGCTTTTTCGACTTGATGGCCATAGCGAAAAGAGGCATGGAATAAACGGCAACCGCCCCTGCTCCAACTGCGCCCCCTGCAGCTTCTTCCTCGAGTTTTTTGAGCAAATCCATAGGTAGCTTCCCTTTTAGAACTGTGTGCATTATTTATGACCAGCTCAGAGAAAAAGCCGTTTACTCAATGGTCTGCAGATTCTCAGGAACGAATGTACGGTATTTCAGCTCAAAATCAGGCCTTTGGCCGGTGTGATCCAACCATGTCTCAAAATCGAACATTTGTTCGGAGAATTGGTCACGGTAGTCTGCATAGGCAGCCCACAAGTTGCGCAGCAGAACCTGTTCTTGAGCGGTGCGTTCAGACACATCGAGAGCTTTGATGTTTGTAGGGGGAACGATGATCGGAATAATCGTCCGTTGAGACACTTCCCCCTTCAAACTTTCATATCGAACGTCATAGATTTCCGCTTCGTCGAACTTATTCGCCTTCGACATCACTGTCCTCGTTTGCTGGAGCAGGCACAGGGGCCGGCGCAAATGCTGCGGCTGCCTTCATTGCAGCATCGCGTTCAGCAACAATTGTGTTGTACATTTCGCGTTGTAGGTCGCGAAGAGCAGAGCGAACCATCAGAAGTTCCGATTGTGCATCAACTTCTTTTTGGCGCCATTCGTCGAACATTGCAATCAGCTGCTGAATGTTCGGGCTCATCTTTGCTGCTGCGTAAAGCTGGCCGTCGATGTTAAGTGTTTCTGTTGTTTGTACTTTTGGCATTGTTAGTCTCCTATAATATCAAGTATTGACTTTTTGCTTTTCTGTGGCAATCCTTTGATCGTTGACCGAGCAATACCCGGAGCAATCAGGACGTCCTCTTCTTCCTCTTTTTCTGGATCAAGAATCCGCAGGTGTTTGTTATCCCATCTCATATTAACTGTTTTACCGACAGCGTCGCTACTACGAGATTTCAAACATGTGAACATCATGACACCTTCGGCTTTCATTGCTCCAGTCATCACAATTGCCCACTGCCAGTCGACCGTGTTCACCTTGCTGATGCCTCCAGCCGTGTGCCCTTGGTTGAGTTCTTCTGCCTCAATCGCACCTCTATTTAGCTGGGAAGCAGTCGCGACGAAAGCATTGTATTCTTTCCCCAAATCATCAAGTTGTTCTGCTGCGTATTTGTCTCGAAGCCAGATATTTTCATAGCCCATTTTCTGATTCGTACCCATTTTGTCAAGATAATCGACGATGATCACATCAGGGGCAAATCCGTACTGTAACTGGTACTCTTTCAAATATGCTCGAATCTCATTGGCGTTGGTATCACTAGGCATGTACTTGATTTTCAAGTTGCCTAGTTTGACACCTGCTGACACTTCATGAATTTTTGCTGCAATCGTTTGATATTCCTTGTTCACGAGGAATGTTGGAATACCGGAATACATGATATCGAATCGTTGTGAGATCAAATTCTCAGACAATTCAAGCGAGATGTACACAACGTTGAAGCCACGGTGAACGAAGTTGTACGCTAAATTCGCGAGTGTGATTGACTTACCAACGCCTGAGTTAGCACAGAACATGATCGTCTCACTACGGGCCAATCCTCCGTTCATCAAATCGTCAAGGGGTGTAAATCCCATTGGTGTTCGAAGTGGCTGCCGAACCAGTTCCTCGAGACGAGCGAGAGGATCGTGAAAGTAATCAACACCGAGATTGCGGGTGAGTGAAAGAAGAATCGCTTCTTTTAGTCCTTGAAGAATCTCTTCGTACTTGCCTTGTTTCGCTAGCTCGGGTGCGGCATAGACTTTTGACATAACTGCTCGCTGTTTACAGAACGCTTCCGTCTCTTGGAGTGTCCATTTCAGCATCTGAGGAGTTACTTGACGGCATTCCAACCCGAGTTTGGTTTCCGCGTAAACTTGAGCCGGAGTGGGTAGTCCACTAAATTCATCATAGTACTTGTCAACGAATTGGATTGTCTTGCGAAACTCAGGATTGAAGTATTCGGGCTTGATGATAGCTTTGCATATCGCATACGCATCAGGCGACGATAGCAAATATTCAAGCAAAAGCTGTTGCTTTTCAGCTTGATCGTTCATGTTGCTTCCTTGTTGTTATTGTTGCCGAGTATAAGGCTTTTGTGTTGTTTAGGCAACGACGATCACAGGAGGGTATATTGACCTAATTGCAGCAGGGTTAGCAAACATCTCTCCGCGGTTGTAATATGTGGCCGGAGCGACTGGATCAATTGTTGCAATGTCAATCACTTGATCGGTGATTCGATCAACAGCACTGAACGGTGGACGTCCTAACAGAATGAAGTTTTGGTTGATCTCTGAACTGAATCCTGTGAAGAAGATTTGAGAGCCATCGTTGATCAATCCGTTCGAGAAGTATGCAGCAGCTGGTAGATTGGTCAGAATGTTGAAGCTTCGCACCGTGTAGTTCTTTCCAGCGATGTGGACTATGTTCGCTCCCACCCATGGTGAGTCAATCGAAGGAGCGTTGTCAACACCGACGTATGATACAACTGTGTCAGGATTGTTGCCCTTGAAGACGATTGTGACAGAAATCAATGTGCTTGGATCGCTCGTTGCAATAGTCAGCTCAGCATCGCCAGTCAACTGTATGTCAGACAGCGTAACTGTTGTGATAACTTGTGGGTTAATCAGGTTTAATGAAGCCGTACCAATGCACTGAGCGATACCACTTTCGGCTCTAAAAAGAACGACCTGTACTGTGTTTAAGTCGATTGTGATCACTTCGAATTCGTCTGGAGCAAGCTCAACTTGTGTGAATTCGTCGTTGGAAATTTGACGGTCGATCAAAACTTGAACAAGAGGTTTCGAACCGAGGTTGTGTTGAATCAGCCATACCTGATTTGCAATCGACTGCACGTGGTTGAACAGGATCTTCCGTTGAAACCAGTCTTCAAGTCCTGGCACTTCAGGAGGAAAAACAGGGGTTTCGTTAATTTCTTTCAGGTTTTTGACGGGGAAAAGTTTACCGGGACAGTTCTCGGTGATGATGCATCGCTGCACAACATCGAAACTGTAAATGTTGAGTGGAACACGCACTTTTCGGCTGCATGTGTCACACTGGTAAACGATTTCACCGCGCGCTGATCTCATTACATTCCCTTGGCGAGCATGATGCCTGACACGGACGAAAGGTATTCCTTCTCGAGATTGTCAGGAAGCTCGGATACGCGTCCAGCAATGCTGCCTTTGTATATGAACATGTTCTTCTCATTGGCATTCGTTGCGAAGATGTATGGCGCTAAGGTCAATTTGAAACCTTGTTTACCATCCGGACCCATCACAGGCACAGGAGCGATTTCTCTTACATCTTGAACATCGAAGTACTCGTCAGTTTGCGACTTGATTTTTGCGATGACCTCTTGACCGTTGATTAGTTTGAATAAGTTGACAGCTGTCATTGATTTTCCTTTAGCGTTAAGTATTTAGCAGTTTGCGATAATCGGGACAGCCGCGCACTCGAACCGCGTAGAAGTACGGAATGCCGTAGAAAATGATCTCACTCTCTGATAGAATGCCCTCGATGAGATTTTCCCTTACATACGTGTATTTGACAAGATCGGTGACAATCTCAACAGCCTTGTCTCCATTAAGGTTCTCGAATAACGTGTTCAAAACATCTTGATAGTCGACAGAAGAATTACGAACCTCATGGCTGTAAAGGTACTTATACCCGTTGATTGGGAATATGTACGACGGTTCACACCCTTCAACTACTGGTGATTTGGTGTAAGTGAAGATCGCTCGTTGACGAATGTTTGTGCTGAACGCTTTGTTGAAAGCCTCAGCAACGGTGTCTTCGCGTTTATGACGAACCTTGATCTTCTGGAGCAGGTCCGGATACGGTGGCAGTGACTTCAGAAGAGGAACACCACAAGTTTCCTTCAGAAACTGTGAGCATTGTTGCGTGAGTATCTTCGCCGCTCGGCGAATATCCTCATCATAACCAAGCACATCTTCAATACGCATAAATCGCCCTCGAGAGAGGGTATTTATGCGGGTGTTTTTGGTTACTTTTTCGCTTCTTTTGACTCTTCGAGTTGGTTCAAAATTTGAACGGCCTCGTCGATGAACTCGTTACACCGGCCGATGTTTGCTTGTTGTAGAGCCCGTGGACTTTGCATCACATCATTCAATCGATATGCAAACTCAGTCTGCCACTTGTACAGTTGATTTGCAATGCCTTTACTGGTTCGGAACGGGCGTTCCATCTTCGATGTTGCGGAGTTGAAAGTCGTGACCAGGTATCGCACGATCTGTTGAATATCTTTGTCTTTTGCTTCTTTGTTCAATTCGGCCATGATTAAGGACTCAGAGAATTGATCGAAACACCCGAACGGGTGCACCCTTTACGAGGTAAACAGTACAATGACTAATCAGGTAATGTCAACCGTTGAAACCCGAACTATGTTCAACTATCATAGCAAACAATGTGATTTCCGCACATAAAACCAAACCTTGATAAGCGGACTGTAAATAAGACGAACCTATGAAAGAACGATACGCTCACGCCCACATGAGAGCGGCTTTGGAGTATGCGAAGCTATCATACTGCAAGGACAAACAGGTGGGTTGTTTGATCGTCAAGAACGATCGAATCATTTCTATCGGCTTCAATGGTATGCCTCCGGGGTGGGAGAACTGTTGCGAAGATGAAACTGGCAAGACGCATGCGGAGCTTTCCCACGCGGAAGCGAATGCCATTGCGAAGCTAGCTAGAAGCACAGAAAGCGGTGAAGGCGCTACGCTGTTCTGTACTCTAGCTCCGTGTCTTTCATGTGCAAAACTCCTCTACCAGGCAGGGATTAAAGACGTATATTATATCGAAGACCATCCAAAGAGTTTCGTAGGACTAGATTTCCTTAACCGATGTGAGATACCTGTGCATCAAATGTCGGTTGACCACAACATCATTAACAAGAACAACAAGGAGCACAATAAATGTCGAGCTCTGTTCAAGAGAATACAGCGACACGCGCTAGCATTTTTCAATCACATCACCTGACCCCCCCTCCACGCGATAACCTAACCGAAGACGATTACCTCTATCTCCTCAAATGTCGACTGATCAACGAAAACCCGACAGTTTTTGAGGATGCATTCTCTGAAGAGGTTTGGGCAAGTACGTATAAGGATCATAATGATGAAACCATCAACGACACAATCTTCCGTGTTGCGGCTGCAGCGGCTTCGATGGAAAAAACGATGGATCTTCGGCTCGAGTGGACCGAGAAGTTCTACAATCTGCTATCAAACTTCAAGGGAACGTGCGGTGGTCGGATCTATGCAAACGCTGGCACTCAGTGGGGCGGCACAACTCTGATGAATTGTTTCACTGGCCCACGAGTGAAATACGATCCAGACAGTCTCGACGGCATCTTCGAACATGTTCGAGCTCAGGCACATACACTTAAGTCAGAAGGTGGTTGGGGTGAAAACTTCTCTTACCTTCGTCCGCGTGGTGCCTTCATTGATGGTATTGGCGTCGAGACGCCCGGTGCTGTCAAGTACATGGAGATCTTTGATAAGGTGTCTGACGTAATCACTGCTGGTTCTGGTCGCAAGAGTGTGAATACGAAGGCAAAAGGCAAGATCCGTAAGGGCGCAATGATGGGTGTCTTGGATTGCCTTGGCGGGAACACACCAATAAACACGTTGTTTGGAAAAGTTCCCATCAAAGAGTTAGTAGGTCAAACACCCTACTTGTATTGCACTGATGGTCAGGGTAATGTGTATGTTCGTCAGGCATTGATGGTATGGTCAAAAGGCATACGAGCAACTGTTAAGGTTGTATTTAACAACGACGATTATATTGAGTGCACACCCGACCACGAATTTTTATTAAGCGATGGGTTGTATAAAAAAGCAAAAGATTTAATCGCAAGTGATAGTCTTGCCGCTTTAAACAAGCGTTTAATCACAAACCACAAAGTGGTGCGCGTAGAGGAGAGTATTGAGCAAGAAGTTTTTGATATAGCAATGCCTGAATATCATAACTTCGTGGCGAATGGTGTCTTTATTCACAACTGTTGGCATCCAGACATAATCGAATTCATCACAGCGAAACAACAACCGGGACGTCTAACGAAATTCAACGTATCTGTTAACTGTACGGACGATTTCATGTTTCGTGTTCTTCGAGTAATGGAGATTGATCGACTTCTTGCGGATGAAATGACCTTTGACCATCCAAACGAGAAGCTGGTAGCTGAGCTAACTACTGATCGAGCACAGATGGATACATGGCAACTTATGTTTCCCAATACAAAAGATCCGCATTATAAAGGTGAATGGCACGGCGATTTGAAAGATTGGCGAGCGAAGGGATATGGTGTCGTTGTCTACGCGACAGTATCGACAATGCAGTTGTGGGACTTGATCATGCAAAGCACATACAATCGTGCCGAGCCAGGCGTACTGTTCCTCGATCGTGCAAATCATTTTCTTCCTCTCAGCTATGCTGAGACAGTGTACGCAACCAACCCTTGCCTTACGGGCGATACTCTGGTGGCGGTGGCCGATGGACGCCATAATGTGACAATTCAACAACTTGCTGAGGAAGGAAAGGATGTCCCCGTATTCTGTTACAACGACCAGAGTGAGGTTGATATCCGTCTTATGCGTCATCCTCGTATTACCGGATATGATCAGGACGTGTATGAAGTTGTGTTTGAAGATGGATCATTTGCTCGCTGCACGAACAACCATAAGTGGCGACTGACTTCCGGAGAATACAAACAAACAAAAGACTTGATGGCAGGCGATAGCATCAAGACGATGCATAAGTTTCATGCTGCATGGGAAGATATCTATCCTAACAGCAATTTTTCTTCACAAGATTATATGTGGGTTAATTTAGGACGAGTAACCAAAGCAGAACATAGATTGATTGCTGAGTATGCAACAGGACAAAAGGTTCCTGTGGGGCATGTTGTTCACCATAGAGATTTTAATAGCTTGAATAATGATCCAGCCAACCTGGAAATTATGTCCAAACAAGCCCATGATGAATATCATGGCTCGATGATACGTGGTGATAACAATCCAATGCGTAGGGCAAAAGCCAACTGGACGGAAGAACAGTGGCAGCAATATCGTGGTGTGTCTTCTCCATCGGTTTTGACTAATGGAGAAAACAACTCAAGATACTTGGGATGTACTCATGATGATATTGAAGATCATGCCACGGCGTTGACACAACAACTCGGTAGACGCTTCTCTGTTAACGAATGGGAGCAATATGCCAAAGAGCACAACCTCCCAACGCAATTCAGTTCTTGGAGAGTTGATGCTATTGGATCAGTTCATGAACTTTCAATCAAGTGTGCTGACCGGGTTGGGTTGGATTCAGAGTTTACTACGTTGTCGCCGAAGCAACAAAAAACATACATTAGCCTCAAAGATCAGAAGTATGATGTGATTATCAATAACCAAAATCTATTTATTCGCAAGGAATGTTGTCAGTGTGGTGACAAATTTGAGGTTCATGCTCATTATCGTGAAGTTGGTCTCTGTTCGATTGAATGTAGTCGTGCTTATACGGCACACAGAAACCACTCGAACAAGCAAAAATACAGCGACTTGTCAAAAGCTGCAATTGATAAGATCACACAAGATAAGCGTGAGAAACAGGCAATAATATATAACAACATGAAGTCTACACTGAAGCGTGAGCCATTAAAAACAGAATGGCAACAGGAATGTAAACAACAGAACGTCGCTTGTTTGATTGGTCCTCATTCTCCACATCGTTCATTTGCGGATCTCAAGGAATATGCTTCAAATCAAAACCACCGTGTTGTTGAAGTCAGGTATGTTGGGAAACAGAATGTTTATAACGGAACTGTAGATAACTTCCATAACTTCTTTGTTTGTATTCAAGAGACTCAAACAAGAAATGGAAAGAAAAAATGGACATATATCAACAATTTACAATGTGGTGAACAAACACTTGCTCCTGGCGGTGTGTGTAATCTTGGATCGCTTAACCTTACACAGTTCGTGATCGAGGATGGGTTTGATCTTGCAAAAATTGCGCAGTACACAGGCTACATGGTTCGATTCCTCGATAACATCAACGATCTCACGAAGGCTCCTCTTTCAGAATATGAGTGGAGTATTCAGAACAAACGTCGGATCGGTGTTGGTATTCTTGGCTGGGGATCAGCCCTTTACATGCTGAAAACAAAATTCGCAAGCAAGAACGCCGATCGGTATCGCGATGAAGTCATGAGGACGGTTGCACAGTCAGCATACATGGCTTCAATTGATCTTGCACAAGAGAAAGGAATGTTCTCTTTGTGTGATCCAGACAAGCACATGCAAGGCGTGTTTATTCGTAGTCTCGATCTTCCACAGGAATACTGGGAGAAACTTAACAATTACGGTATTCGGAACAGTTCTCTTCTCTCAATTCAACCAACAGGTAACACGTCGATCTTTGCCAATGTTGTTTCGGGTGGACTTGAACCGGTGTTCTTGCACGAGTACGTTCGTACGGTGATTGTTGGTACAATGCCCGAATACATTGCGGATGTCACACCTAAATGGTTTGAAGGAGCGTGGCACGAAACGTCGATGTTTAAGTTCACTAAAGAAGGCGATGAAGAGATTCTTCGTGGTGTTGCTCCTGATGGACTCGTTTACAAGATAGATAAGAATCGTGGTTTAACAAAGGAAGTTTTGTGCGAAGATTACGGTGTTCGTGTTATGAAACGCAAGAAGCAGTGGAATTCGAACGCTTCCTGGGCCGCCACAGCACTAAGTTTGAATGTGAAAGATCATGTGAACGATCTAAAGGGATTCGCCAGGTGGGTTGACAGTGCAATGTCGAAATGTGTGGCAGAGGGTACACTAATTTCGACAAACAAGGGATTAAAACCTGTTGAAGCATTGGGTATTCACAACCCATCGCAAGAAGGATTTGTTGTGCCGTGTGATTCTTTCACTGTTCTTGATGAAAATGGTCAGGAAAAGGCAATAACACGTCATTATTTTGGCGGCGTCAAACCTTGCGCTACTGTCCGTTTTGACAACGGATTTGAGATAACCGCCGCTTATACCCATAAGCTAAAATGTGCTACGGGATGGAAATCACTCGACGATATTGAAGTTGGAGACAAGGTGTTTTATCGCACAAACGCATTTGTCGTCGAGAGAGGTTACGTATCCCCTCCTCAACCAACATTTGCAGCCAACGCAAAGCATAGGAAGTTCCCGCAAGTTGTCGATGAAGATTTTGCTTTACTACTTGGAATGTGGGTGGCGGATGGAAGCTTGACCGATCATTCTATTGCAATTTGTGAAAAGAATGAAAAAGTATCCGCTCTGTGCGAACGTTTGATGCTGCAATTGTTTAATACCCATCATGTTCAGACTGACGACAGGTGGGGCGTCAATACGCACTATGTGCATTCGAATTCGATTGCTCGCTGGTTTAAGCAAGAGTTTGGACACGGTGCTGCCAATAAACATCTCCCTCAATGGCTGTTGGATTCCCCGGTTTCAATCTGGAAGGCTTTCATTGAAGGGCTAACTCTTGATGGCTATTTGAAAACAAACGAGTATGGTGCCTCGTTGGTTGTGTTTGATGGGTATGCCAAAGATGTTGCAGAAAAAGTGACACACATGTTATCTTCAATGGGTGTTCAGTATTCCCTCTGTACAAGAAATGTTGGAGAAGGAAAAACAACATATGGTGTTACGGCTTGGTTAGAAGACATGGATACGATTGTACCTATTGAAGACCACAAGATGATATATACAGTGCAGGGCAAAACACAGAAACAAACTTATATTTCAAACGATGTGTTTGAACAATTGATTGCCCAACAACCAAGCAATACATATGGCAGCATGGTTAGAGCGAGATTGCGAAAGTGTCAACAAAGAGGCAATTTTGTTAGAATGTCGTTTATAGAAAAAACAGGCCTCAAATTTGATCGACATCTCACGAGCGTTGTGGTTACGGATATCCGGAGCGCAGGTTTGAAAAATGTGTACGATATTGAAGTGGAAGATACACATAGCTATCTCATCAACGGTATTGTTTCCCATAACACGGTCAATGTTCCAAACGAATATCCGTTCGAGCAATTCAAGTCGATTTACACAGATGCGTTTGCATCAGGATATGTTAAAGGTGTTACAACCTATCGCGCCGGTACGATGACGACGGTTCTTGGCGCCAAAGACGAGAAAACAGCAACCGATGCCGATGAAGAGATCATCCTTGAAGACGTTAAGCTTCCTGATTCAGCTCCGGCGACAATGAAGACGTTGAAGGCTGAAGGACGTAAGTGGTACCTGACCGTTCTTTGGTGGGATGATCAGAAGCTGCGACCGTTTGGATTCTTCGTGCATACGAACAGCTATGAGAAAACCGTAACGTCAAACGATGCTGTTGAAGTGCTGACAGCGCTCGCCTGCAGCAAGGGGATTCCTAAGAAGCACATCGACGAGACGCTCGAGAAGATTGCGGTCGACAACAACACAACAAAGGTTGCTCGTATGATCAGTCTGAATCTTCGTCATGGAGTGTTGATCAAAAACATTGTTGCTGCCCTCGACCGAGTCCAAGATGTATTTGTAGGAACGTTCTTGTTCCAGATCAAGAAGTACCTGTCATCGTTCATCAAGGACGGCGAAGCTGCGGAAGGTGTAACGTGTGGTGATTGTGGATCGACGTTGGTTGTCTACAGCGAAGGGTGCCACAAGTGCACAAACTGTGGATCGAGCAAGTGCGGTTGATAGTTGTTTGAAAACAGGGTAAGATAAATACAAATCATGAAAATTGACGAACTTCTAAACGAAAAGAACAGCGGCGTTACCCACACTGCAGCATATGAAAAAGGCTGCACTGCTGCCCAGCTGTTCCTTGACACGCACGGTCAACATAAAGGCAAAGCAATGCCAACATGTGAATATGAGGAGCACTCAGAACAATATCGTGCATGGCATGAAGGCTTCAAAAACACCGTGCATGGATCAGAATGGTTTGATGGTGGATGAAATGAGACTAGATGAGGTCATAATGGATGGTCAGCAGGCCGGTCGACCGGTAGAGATTTTTGTCGACTTGGACGGTGTTCTTGTCGACTTCGTAAAGAAAGCAAAAGAGTGGGTTCCTGGATGGGAGGACGATGCTCATCCAATGCGCAACAAGAAACTGGATCGTGAATTGTGGGGTCGTGTTGGTGGTCGCGCGAAGCTTGGTATTCCGTTTTGGGGTACAATGGAACCGATGCCCGATGCACATGAATTGTGGTCCTACTTGCAGAAGTACAATCCGCAGATTCTTTCAGCAACTGGCGTCGTTGGTGCACCTGAACCAGAAAAGCGTGAGTGGGTCAAACGACATCTCGGTGCGAACGTTGTTGTTAATCTTGTTCGTCGTGCGGCTGACAAGTCACAGATGGCTGGTCCGAACCGAATCTTGATCGACGACAAAATGAAAGCGTTGGATCCTTGGAAGCAACAAGGCGGTATTCCTATTCTCCATACATCCACCGCTAACACAATCCGGCAGTTGAAGGAGCTTGGCTTATGAAGCTAACCCAAATGCAACGAACTGGATACATGGCCTATGAAGTACCCGAGCAAGTTCGCTGCGAACTTGCTCGACGTTTTCCACCAAAGTATCCGGACTTCATTGGTCATCATATCACGCAACAGTTCGGTGTTGAAAATCCTGGTGACTTGATGATCCCACATGCAATGATCAACGTTGTTGGTTATGCTGAGGAAGACGGTTTAGAAGCGTTAGTTGTCTCTGTAAATGGTTCCAAACGTCGTGAAGATGGCAAGACATACCACATCACTTGGTCTTTAGATCGTTCCAAAGGGAAGAAACCGGTGATGTCAAATGATTTGATCATGAAAGGCTGGACGCACGTCGAGCCTTACAAGTTTACCGCTCCGTTGAAATTCTTCTCTTAGTATTCGTCGTCGTAGCGATGTTTACCGCCGCGCTTGACGAATGAGCCGTAGTTGTCATCACTATCTCGTTCAGAAATGAACCTGGCCCAATCCTCAAGTGTATCGAATTGTTGGTTCTCTGTCGGATCAAATACAGAACCATCATTATCAATGTCGATACCATACAACTCTACGAGCTGTTCGTGCGATAAGCGACGAACGTCATTCAACACTCGAGAGTGAGTGTCTGAGACGTGATGCTTACTCATGTCCAACTAATCTCCATCATTATCAGTGTTGGTAAAACCAACCTTCTTCTTGAAGTTGTCTGTGTCGGTCGGAACCTTCGTGAGTTCCCTTAGGCGCTCAACAGCATCCTTAAATGGAACCTCAAACACTTCGATAGACACGATCAATTCTTTGAGGTGTGCAACAGAGAACCCTTTTGTTGCTCCAACCCACTGTTTTAGTTCCTCAGCGCGTTCTTCTGTTGCAAGACGTTTATTCTTACTTGTAAGATAAACTCGTCTTGCGCTTTCATTTGGATAGTCGATCTTACGAACGATATCAAACCGGCTTGGCCGGCACACGAAACGAGGATCAAGACGGCTGAGATAGTTTGTTGTAGCGATGAACACGACATTGTCAATCTGTAATTCACCGTCCATTACCGCGAGTAATTCTGCCTCTCCATATTCTTCAACGATTGCGTCAACATCTTCGAGCATCACAACGATTGGGCGTGATGGCTCAACCTCTCGCATGATTTTCAATCCTAGTGAGGCAAGTCGTGGATTGCTGACGTATACAGCAACACCACCAGAGTCGATCACTTCTTTCGCGACGACCTGAAGTGTAGAGGTTTTTCCGCTGCCTGGAGGACCAAACAACAGAACACCTCGCTTCCACAGAAATCCAAACTTGCGGAAATGTTCTTCCTTCGTCCAGAATGTACGGATCTCTCTAATCACAGCATCCGAAACTGAATCGGGTAAGTGGACAAGATCATCTAGATTGACGTGATGGAGGTTGAAGTAGATACCGATTTGGTTGTTGTGCTCAATTGTGTATTGACCAGGCGGCAAGGATCCGACTGCTGCTTCGCAAGCAGAGTACATGTGACCGCCATAGATCGCCCACATCTCTTTGGCAGAAGAGCTCACCTCAACACCAGCAGATGGTGGTGTTGAGGTGAGCTCTTCCGCCCGAGGACGTTTGCGCGAAACGCTTTTTCCGACTTCAGCCGCAAATTCGGCAATGTCGGTAGCAACATCATTGCTCATGTTTTATAGGACCCTTTGGAATAGTTTCTAAGAACCTCTTCTAATTCCGAAACGTAAACCTTACGGCGTTTGGGTTCACTGGACAACAAGCTCTGATACTCTTTCATCTGTGCTTCTGCGTCGACAATTCGTTGTTCATTTTTGAGTCGTTCTTCTTCCGTGAAGCGATAGACAGGAAGATCGGCAATGTAATCTAAGTGAACGATGCTAATCGCATCGAGCCATTCTTTGAATTCGGCTCGATTCTCGCATTTCCGGGCCGTTTCGTTTCCCTTATGTTTGATTGCTGTGCGGATGTCCAAATACCGCTGTAATTCAATTTGTAATAAGTCTCGCAAACGTTCATAGCGTTGAACGTACCAACCAAGTCTCCAATTGGTAAAAACACGGATAAAATCTGTTGGATTGGTGTTCAAGATTGCCTTACCGCTGAAGTCGACCAGATTGAGGTTTTCAATATGGCGAATTGTCAATCCAAGCAAAGCGAGGATTTCGTCTTCTTGTCGTGAACTTATCTCACCCTTCTTGAACTTAACAACGATATCATACTGATCCTTGCTGTTGTCGGTATAGTTAAGGGCAATTCCTCTGTCACACAGTTCGTCGAGCTTGTTTAGGAACTTTTCGTGAAGAAGTCCAAAAGGAAGCTTTGTTATGCGAATTGTTGTTGCATCGATAGTATCGTATTCGCCGTTGAAATAGTAGGCAATGCCGCGTTCGGTTTCTTCACGTCGAACAGCCGCCGAAAGAAATGGCTTTGGAGCTGCTGTCGGCATATGTTTCGGTAAAGGCTCTCTTGCGTTCTTTCCGCCGTTAAGATGCACAAGTTGTTGGACGATCAATTCCTCAAGATCTCGAGGAAGAATGTTGGTTGCAAATCCGACTGCAATCCCTTCCGATGGGTTTAGAAGAGCAAGTGGTACTAATGGTAGAAAATGGACTGGTTCATGAAGTGTGCCGTCGTAGTTTTCCTGCATAGGAACGATTTCGATGTCTCGAAACACAACATCCTTTGCGAACTTAGATAGTTGTACGGACGTGTAGCGACTTGCACCAAAGTCTGTTGGCTTCAACAATGTACCAAACATACCGTATGGTGTGAGCAGGGGAATGTTGTTCCCGTATCTTGCAGCAAGTGTGTTGACTGCGCCTTCTGGACTTGCGTGGGGATGAATTGGCATTGTAGCACCAGCCAACACAGCACTCTTATACTTTGCACCATCATGTGCCATCCACAACACACGTCGCCCAGCCGATTTCAACCCATCGGTGGCTGCGGGGATTGCCCGCATTTGCATTACATACAGTGAATATTGACGACGTTGTTCGTCAATATAGGTAGATGACTTAGGCATTCAGAAGATCAAAAATTGTGTTGTCGAGGAAGACACGAAGGTCTGTGTTATAGTACTGACGATTTACTGGATCCCAATGACGGCAAATATTGATTGTGTTCTCACCTTCTGGATCGTACCACACACGATCATCTCGATATTTGATATGAATTGCGCCTCCGAGTTCGTGGTGTTCAACTTGGACCCCGTTGTAAGTAAAGGCATTGATTGTGAAAATCGTCTTATCTAACGTGCATAGAACGTGTTGTCCTCTATCTGCGGCGACGTGATAGAACAAAGACATCAGACGTTTATACGACACACTATGGCGGGCCGACCGGTGATTGCCACGAAGAGTCATAGTCATAGTTTATCTACTATCTCGACACTATGCGTGAGCTTCGATGTACTTGCGAGCCTGAGCAAGTACTTCCTTGATGTGCTTCGGCTTGTAGTTTGTATGTTCGACGCATATGTTAATGTTCCAAGCATTTGCAAGTTTGTCGTGGATGTGTCCGTGAATGTTGACACAGCCTGCTGGCACACTGTCCATCGGATAGTGGGTAAAAAGCAACTGGTACTCAACATCTGCATCAACAACATCAAGCACGAGACACAGGTGTCGTTCGTTGAAAGCTAACTGCATCACCTTACCGTCGCGATGGACGTCGTGGTTGCCGACGATCTGAATCTTGTATCCTGGCAATTGTGCTAGGATGTGATTGATGTCGTTTTCACAGTGGAATCCAATATCACCACCAAAAATCACGACATCTTGTGGTTTGACAACGTTCTTATAGTTGCCAATCAAACAAGCGTCCATCAGGCTTCGATCCGGAAATGGACGGTTGCAGTACTTGATAATGTTACCGTGTCCCCAGTGAATATCGCTCCACAGCCAAACATCCGTTGTACCAAGCGGATCGACGTGACGAGGCTTGTCCTGGCCTGACAGAAGCTCTGTCTGGATTTTCTTCCACTGATCGATTCGTCGAACTTTCGGCGTGGTGCGTCCGTGAAAGACGTCTGGCATTTCCAGATCTTTCAGATAGAGTTGTCGCAGATCGTCCTGCGTAAGCTTTATCATTTCATTTCTCCTTTGATTGGGCAGGAGTTTACCCTAGAATGGTTACTTTGACAACCATTCTTTTCGCGCATCGGCATTTTCGCCAAACAACAAAGTGAGAGTGCTGCTGATATTCCCATCATCGATGATGGGCACCAATGTATCGGTTTCGCCTGTGAGAACCATCTCCCAGTCTTCCTTCCACATCGAACCTAATCCCTTCATATACTCAACTGTCCATCCCTTATACTTATCCTTAACCTTCTCAAACTCAGAGCGCCGGGTGAAATGAATCCGTTTTCCGCTTTTTGACACGACTACGTTGGGAGCCACGAGTCTGTAAACAAACGGCGTATAGTGCTTGTCGAACAGTTCTGGCCAGAACTGATAGAACAAGTTTACAAGCAGTGTGAAGATATCATCACCATCGTAGTCGGCATCTGTTGCAATGACGATCTTACCATAGTTGAGGTGACTTCGAATTGCTTTCTTCCCCGGAGTAAGACCAATTGCAGCTAACAGATCAGTCAATTTGCCCATCTTCAATACTTGGGCGGCCGTGTTGCCATATACATTGTTGATCTTGCCTGTCAGTGCAAACGCAGCTGTCGTTGTTGGATCACGCGCTTCGCTAATCTGTCCCTGTGCGCTCTCACCTTCCGTGATGAGAATCTGACAGTTTGAACGAATGCGACCTGTTGCATCGAGGAGACCAGCTACACGTTTGCGTTTTTTGTTCAGTTCGTGTTCTTCAATCGCTTTTGAGTCTTCTTGAAATTTATGCCGACGTTCGGCGCGCGCCAGCAGTGCATTCAACCAAGTGTCATTCTTCTTGGCAAACGCTTTCCACTGTTTTTCGATAGCTTCAACGAAGTCTTTCCGAAGATCAGGAGCGGTCAGTCGAGTTTTGGCCTGGCTGTCGTATTCAGGGTTCTTCATTTTTAGGTTGCATAAAATCAACAACCCTTCTCGGACATCATTGCGAGTGACTTCACACTTGCGTTTCTTTGCCTCAGACCCAAGTGCTACAATCGCTTTCTCAAAAAACGCGTTAAGGAACTGTGTATTGCACTTGCCGCCGTCGAATAGCAAAGAACTGTTAACCCATGTGAACATCTCTTCGGATTCATCTTTATTGACATCGAAAAGCAGGTAGACTTCACCTTGAACGTTGGGTGTGTCAATTGTGAATACAGAATGCGATCCGTTTAGCTTCTCAACGTATTCCGCGAACCCTCGTTTGTAACGAATGCGCTCGCCTTTGTATTCGATCGTCACATCGGGATTGGTAAGAGCAATTTCGTGAATACGGTTGGTAATCAATCGCTCTGGTAGCTGAATATCCTTGAACACTTTCGGATCGAGTGTGAATGCAACGGTTGTTCCTGTGCTTTGTGCAACAACACTCTTCATCTTTGCTGGTTCAACAGTTGCAGCACCATCTTCAAAACGTTGTGAGTAGTGTTTGTTATCTCGATACACATCGACTTCAAATACACTACTGCAAAAGTTGGTACATGCGGCTCCAACACCGTTTTGACCGATGACACCAATGTCTTTTTCGGTCTTGAAGTTTCGACCGGAACGAAGACGTCCTAATACCAACTCAGGAACCCATACGAGTTCACCTTCACGATCTTTCTTCTTCTCAATTGGAATACCACGACCGTTATCTTCAACGCAGTAGTATCCTTCTTTGAGATTTGTGTTGATTTTTAGCAGCTTGATTTTCGATTTGATCTGCGCAAACTCATCAAGACTGTTGTCAATGACCTCGTTTACCGCTTTGTAGACGGCTGGAATGAATTCAATCTCTTTAACAACGAGCTTTGTGGCCGACAGAATTGGAACGCGATACGCCGTCGGATGCATGTTGCCGAAATAGATCTGTGTTCGAAGACGAACATAGTCCCGATCGCCCAGGTCTTGAATGTCCTTGGCGGTGTATGTTTTCTCTTTAGCCATGTTTACTGTTGTGTGCGGTTGTCAATGAGACCGTTGAGATAGTTCAAAGCATGATCAAGTGCAAGATACAATCCCTGTGATGTTACGTTACCTGCAACCATTCCATGTAACAGGTTGAGTTTGTTGATCACCTTGTCACGTTCGTGATTGAGTTGCTGAAGAGTCATCGTATGCCACTGATCAGCACGTAACTCAGTATCTTCATTCATAGTCACTTTCACATGCCTCAATCAATAAGTCAAGTCCAACAGTTCGTTTAATCCGTGATTTCCAAGACATAAATCGCTTACCATGTCCCGAAACGGTGTGATGTTGATGCTCCCAGGCATGAACCATTTCATGAACAAGAACGTCAAGGAACATTCTTCGGTTTGTGAATTCATCGTTAAGTTCCAAGCACAAAACTCTTCGTTCGCCGTTCAGTCGGTGAATACAACGCCCCCAGACTCCACGCAGCCGTCGAGCCTCGAATTTCTTCGGCTTGTCCAGTCGACCATAAAAAACAGCAGTGTTCAAAACATTGAACCACCGAGCCATCATTCGCTCGGTAACTTCTGCTTTTCGATGCCCGACACGCTGAAGGTGGCCCTTCACGTATTCACGAGCTTCGTCATGTGTCATTTATTACAGTAGAGTTTTGCCTTGACAGCTCCTTCATAGCCACTTGAAGTGCTGTCTTTAATTGTTCGCAAAGTGTACAACAATCCATACTTTACCACCGCATCACTAACGTCTTTGCAAGAGCCAACGTCTGGAGTAGAAATCGACCAACCGAGATCTAACGCTTGCTCGGCGAGAGCAATACCATTGCCGTATCTGTCAGGAACTACTACTTTGGGGCGTCTGGACTGGTTAATCCATCGCAGCTGATTAGGAGTAAGTTTGCTGCCGAAGATTGCTACACCCTTCAGTGCATACGCATCAAAGAATCCTTCTACCACGTACAATGGTGTGTCAGTCTCCTCCTCTAGTCGTTCATATCCGTAGAGCACGTTCTCGCGTGGAACGTCAGGACTTAAGTATTTACGCGATCGTGTGCCAGATAAATCGCGGCCCTGCCAGAAAACGACAGTTTTCCCTTTGTAAACAGGGACAATGAGCCGCCCAAACCATTTCTTGAGCTCTGGCTCATCAGTCTTTTTGGACAAGTAGAATGGGTAATCTTCCCAAGTCATCCTACGTTTTTCCATTAGGTGATTGTTTGCAGCAACTGCCCACTCATCGTCGGGATCGTCTGTTAATGGATAGAATGTAGGGGGGAGTTGCAACACGGTTGGCTCGATATCAGCCAAAGGATGGACAAATCGGTGTGAAATATCTTGATTGGCTAGAGCTTCAAAAACAACACGCTGCCAATCATCCTTCGAAACACCAAAAGCGTCGAGGACTGTTTTCATATCGCGCGACAAGAATCCGTTGACCGTCGGATCGTAAACAGCAGCGTGACCACAGTTGAAGCAATTATAGCCTACTTTTGGACCGTCGAAATTGAATCCAGCACGTTGTCCTTTACGGCCATGATCGTTACAGACTTTGCACAGAACTGAGTACCACCCATTACTTGCTCGTCGGGAGAGTGGGACGTACTGTCGGATGATTTGTTCGAGTGATGTCATTTGTTTTTGTTCTCAACATACGATATCCCCCAAGGGTCGTCAACTCACTTTGCAGGACGACCCTTGTCATCACCCTCGTAGCGCAATTTACCAGGTGGTGGTGTTGGCTTTGTGATTCTTGTAGCTTTATTGGGTTTCTTCGACTCTGACATCTGCTTGATCATTACATCAAGACGTCGTCGAATTTCAGGGGAATGAATGTAGATGTCTTCGCCTCGCAGAATACGATTAAACTCTTCCTCTGTCAAGAAGGGAATGTAAAGGTTCTTTGCAAGAGCGGTGAACCATTTCATTGTTGCCTCAAGTTGGGCTGCAAGTTCCTGACCCTTGCCTAAGATACCACTCTTGAAGTTGTGGAACATCAACATACAATGATCGTTGACGATCATTTCGTCGCCTGCCAAGAAGATCAATGTACCAAGTGAGAATGCCATTCCTTCGAGAACTGTGATGATCTTGCCCTGAGAATTTTGCATGGCGTTGACAATTTGAACACCAGTATCGAGCCGACCTCCAGGTGTGTTCAGGTGGATAAAGATGATGTCATTCGGACCAGCGACGAGGATCCGATGAATCATGTCGGTGTATTCGTTTGGTTCGCCAATTTCTTCGCTAAGGTAAAAGTGGACCTGAGCCGCTGTGAAGGTAGTCTCATACGCGTTGTATGGCTTCTTCTTCGGATCTTTTTTCGGCTGTTCTTCTTCCTCAGCCCGAGAATTCTTGTAGGTATATGTAAACACACTCGCCTCCTGATGACGATGTATTTACGGCGTTGTTCCGATGTGTACTATTCAGAACAACGCCGTAAGTATATCGTCAGGATAAGGGGTAAGCGATTGAGATTTCGCGGTTTTAATGCGGATCATTGATTGGTCATATTCGCCAAGTACGTGTACAAACTCATCCTGTTTAGAGAACTGATTGAATACGTAACGTGGTCCGACTTGGTAGAACGAATCAGTATGTGACGCAACCGCCGTAACGAACGGAACGCCCAACACTGTTTGAACTTCCTCCTTCATTTCTTCGAAGAGATCTTGAGCACGTGTGCGCCAGTACTTAGCCCGCTTTTCATCTAGTTGTAATATTCGGTCCATGATGTGTCCTAAAGAAAGAGGAGCACGAGGCTCCTCTTTCTGACGTTTCCTGTTCCCAAGCAGTCACGCTCGGTCGAGGCAAGGCTGCTGTTAAGCAGCTACTCCGTAGAGTTCCTCAACATTGTACGCAGAGTCGTTTGCGTTTAACGTTTTACGCTGATTACGTCAGTCGTCTCTCGCACTGTCCACTGGCCACTCGCACGTCAATCAATTCCATTCACCCCCATAGGTGGTTCGTGTGTGAGCTTTGCTAGCATTTCTCACAATGGCAGTGTCTCACAACTGTTGTACCTCTGCCCTAGACTCAACTTATCATTCGAACCGTGTTGGTGGAGATGCCGAGATTCGAACTCGGGTCTTGTCCGCCTTGCAGCTGCTTCACACAGTGTTAGGTGTATTTATACCTCAAAAGAAACGGGGAGTCAACTTGCCAGTTGCTAACCGTCGCTGCAATCTTGTGGCCGTTCTTTTTGTTATTTGGTCTTTTTGTAGTGGAATGCCTTTGTTCCAAGCTGGTAGATGTAAAAATCCATTTTAACTGCCTTTGCGGACACCTTTGTTTCGTGCCCAATCAAGGTCAAGATCCTCACCATATTCCTCGACAATTTTGATCTCCTTCACCGTGTCTTTGATGTCCGGCAGATCTTTGATGTTCATATCGCCAATGTCGTACGAAAGAGTGATGTGTGGATAGTATTCGTCGTAGTCATACTGAGCGCTATGCTCCTTCATCAGCTCTTTGTGGCGCGTTTCAAGTTCGGGGCACGAATATTTCAACACAAGGCAGTTTGTTGGTTTACCATCAGAGCCGGCCGGTGGACGAGTCTTCCACACCTCAAAGCTTTTTGGGGTGCCAATCAATGGTTTGTCAAGCTTACCAGCTGGCTTGTAGTTAGGAAGGTATTTCCTGCTATACAAGAGCGTACTGTGTAGCCGATCCGGACGTACCGAGGTTGGGATTTTGTTATCGTGGATATACTTGTGTATCGCTTTGTTCGTCGCCGTGTCAAATCTCACTCCTGCGTACGAACCCTTCTTCTCTTTGTCAGTCACTTCCCATAGTAACATCACTCGTCTCCAGCTCCCGTTTTAGTTGTTTTTTCCGAGACGGCGGTTCAACTTCTGAGTCTGTCTCTTCCATACTCGCTTACCTTCACGAACACTTCGCTCGATCTCATAAGGAAGATCGTCTTCCTCTTTGAACCTTCGTTGGAAGTGTGCTTCTTTTCGATTCTGCGGTTTCATTATAGTTTCTCAAAGCCTGTTAGTCCAGGCTTGAGCTCATTCGGCTCGACTGGTTGTCCATACATCCAATGTTTGGTGGTCTGGATGTGCCCCTTACGAACGTATTTACCAACTTTCATCCGAAACTCGCGGAACTGCTCTCGAGTTAACTGTGCCATGTCTTTTCTCCATTGAAACCAGAGAATTATACGACAAAAGGGTCAACTAGGCAACGCTGAATCGAGTGATATTAGTCGTTTCGCTTCCAAGTTGTGAAACGCAACTTGTCGTTCGTGTTGACTTTGTATGTATGTTCCTCAGTGAAGTGTTCCGTGACAAATGTGACAGGAAAGTGTTGATCGCAATTGTAACCGTCGTTGATGATTGTCATGTACACCGTGTTGGCGAGTGCCAATGCTTCACGGAATAGCCTTTCGCCTCCAATGACAAACACCGTTTCACGTTCATCAGCAACTAGATGTTTTTCGATTTCTGTCAGCGACTTGATCACCTTTGCGTTCGGAAGATCTGCGAGCGTTGAAGATACAACGAAGCATTCACGATCAGGCAGCACGCTGTCCTTGGCCTTCTCATCGAGAATCGTGTTAATCTCTTCGTAAGTGTGGCAACCCATCACACATTTGTGCCCCTTTGTATGATTTTGGAACCACTTCATGTCTTCTGGAAACCGCCACGGAATCGTTTTGTCCTTAGCGATTCCGCCGTATTGATCAACTGCCACAATCACAACAAAGTCACAATAACGAGAAGGCGCTCTGTCAATGTCCTTCTGCGTTTGAATCGCTTTACGACGGGCTTCTTGAAGCTTTCGTTTTGTGTCAAAGTGTTCATCGAGCAACTTTTGAAAGTAAGCACATTCTTCTTCTGTCATCGGACGTTGCTGTCTCATACCATTGTCCTCATTTCATCCGGAGAGATCACTTTCACACCCAGCTCACGAGCCTTTGCTGCTTTTCCAGACGTGCTATCCGGATCTGCTGCAACGAGCAATGATGTATTTTTGCTGACGGTCGACCCGATCTTTCCACCAGCCGACTCGATCGCTTTTTCGAGATCTTCGTCACGGAAACCAGTGAACACGACTGTCAAGCCGGACAGTTGGCCTTGAGCGGGCGCTTGATAAGGCGCAATCGTAACGACGCGTTTCACGTCGTCAAGAAACTGCATGAATGTTTGATATCCGTTAGCAATCTTTTGTGCCGTCTTCGCTTCAAATCCTTCAATCAGAACAATGTTAGACGGGAAGCGGAACATTTCGAGCTTGCCTTCGAACTTGTCGTACAGCTTCTTCATCTTGCGAACACCAACGCCTCGCCCGAAGGATGGGTGAGCACCCATCAACAAATACAGAGGGATGTTTGTGAACTTTTCGCGAAGCCCTTGTTGAATTTTTGCGCCGATTGACCGGCCGAGTAACGATTGCAGCTCAGCACCAGTGAGATTGAGGACATCTTCTGGTGTTGTGAAACCAGCACGAAAAATCTCTTGCAAATTGCCTTCCTTCATTGCTGGAATGTCGATTGTATTGAAGAAGTCGAGCAAACGTTCAAACTGTACTTTCTCATTGCTAGCCGCATCAACAAGGATTACATCAACACCAGTTTCGGTCCATTTCCAGTCGCCATATGCCTCGAATTGCATCTCGAACCACGTGTTGAAATCACTGACGATCGCAGGTGAAACCACACCAGTGATGAATGGAATCACATCGCCGCTGCGCGTGATTTTGATCACAGCGCCTGGCCCGATTTGATTGTCATAGATGAACTTGGCATTGAATCCTGTTGCATATTGAACTGTTACACCGACCAATTCAACGGGCTCAATCTTAACGCGCGGTTTGAAGTAACCGTCCTTCGATAGGTTCAACTCGACTTCAACAACAGTCGCCTCGGCAAGATTTGATGCCTCCGCAATTTTGAACTTGCGAGCGTATTTTGGATTGAGCGAACTAGTATCGTATCCCTGACGATAGTCAGAATTGTTGAAATCGAGAACAAGCCCATCAAGTTCATATACCGATTCGGTTCGTCGTTGGTTGAGACGATCGATTAGAATCGTGTCGTTTAGTTCGTGTGCGTTGTACGACTGCCAACCAGGCACGAGGAAGCCATGTTTGATAACCAGTTCATCAAGCATCAGCGATTTCATAGTGTGGTCACCTCCTGCCACGATTTCGTAAGCAACGAAATCGAGCAGTTGGTAGATTGCAGCTGGATTGGAACTGCTGTTCATCAGACCGGCGGTCATATTCCGTGAGTTCTTGTACAGCTGACCACTTCGAGTTTTCATCGTTGATTGCGCCGTCGGGAAGTTTAGCTTCTTCATGATCACTTCCCCACGCACAACTAAATTCGCGTTACGAACTTGTTGAGGAACAGACGGAATCAACGAGATGTGCCGAGTGATATCAGCTCCCTCGATACCATCTCCTCGTGAATAGGCGATTTGAAGCTTGCCCTGATGATCATAGACAAGCAATGCACTTAGCCCATCTAGTTTGTCCGTAATGATGACTGATGTACTGTCAGCTCCCGATTGTGTAATCCATTTGGCGGTTTCGCCCTCGTAAACTTGCGTGAGCGATCCCATCGGATACGGAAGCTTAATCTTACTTCCACGCACCTTGCTGCCCGTTCCGAGGAAGTATGTGTGAGTCGGTTCTTTTCTCTGCGCGAATCGATAGGCTTCGTCATATTCGGAATCGGATAGGAAGCTCTCTTCGACACCGTGATAGAGTTCATCCGCTGCTCGAAGCATTTGAATGACTTCGTCGAAGGGAATATAATCAATACCGAAGACGAGATAATCTTGGGCGATTTGAAGTGACGTGCGAGTCTTAGTCATTTTTTGCCTCGTACATTGTATCCACGAGCGATGCACTCACGGATCGCATCACCAACGGTTTCGGACTGAAGTAAGATTTTGCCCGTTTTGTTGCTGCGAATACGATAGATGATCATACAGCTACGTCCATTTTGACCGGTGGATGAGATATGTACCCTTCAACAACGAAGTCATCGTACTTGAAACAATCAATTGAGTCAACCCTTTTGTTGAATCGAAATTTTGGCGACTGATACGGTTCTCTTGTGATCTGTTCTTGCAAAGATTCAACGTGGTTAACATAGATGTGTACATCAGCACCACTCCAAATGAAATCGCCTGGTGACATATTTGCAACCTCGCAAAACATTCGAAGCATTAGACTGTATTGAACGATATTAAATGGAACACCAAGTCCAACATCACATGACCGTTGATTCAGTAACAGCGACAATTCGTATTTTGGGACTTTGTTTTCATCGAGGATTTGTTCTATGTTATCCATTGATCCATCATCCGGAATGTGATAAAGACGTGTCATTGAATACAACCTCTCTTGAACAGTTAGTGGTTTTGCATATAGTTGAAACGTATAGTGACATGGAGGCAATGCTTGACGACCAAGAGAAGCGTTTTCAGAAGGAGAAATGCCATCGAAGGGCAAGAGCCCTGGATGCCAACCCGACACAATGAGACGGCGGTCGTTTGGTGTGTTCTTCAGTTTCCAAACGATAGTAGCGACTTGATCAATCGTGTTTGGATATCGAACAACGAAGTTTTTATTGACAAATGGTTCAACCTCAAAACCGTTTATAAGTGTTTTTACTTTTCCAAGACGTCTCGCTTTGATTACTACTGCTGTTGTCCCCACAAACTTTGCCGCGGTGTTTTCACATGGAAAGAACAGTGTGCTAGATGGTGAAGATAAAACAATAGGCACAGCATCCTTGCGGTAAAGATTGTTGTGTGATCTTGGAAGCCACACACACGTTTCAGGATGGTAAAGTTTTGAAGAACCGTAATAGTCTTTGTCAAGGACATAGTTCTGTTTTTGTTGCTTGACAAACCAGTTGGGCAGCAGTTTGACGTCTTCAAGAAAATCGCTCAAAACTTTCCAGCGTTCGCACACTTTTACGCCTTGCTTGCCGTGTGTTTCAAAAGCTATATCATTAGGATTATAACATCGAGACAGCATCAGTTCCCACGTTCGTCGTAAGTGTTTGTTTTGTTCCGTTTCTTTTTTGTTTCGATAGTTACCAAGTGCTCCAATCCCATAGATAGACGGCACCGACTGATCCACAAATCGACCTGAACGAACCAATCTTGTGCTAACACCATGTTTTATCCAGCCACTTTGTTCAAACCGAACAGCATAAGTTGTCGTTCGTCCTTTAGCCCCATTATTTTGAAAACCATCTACACCAAGAACAACATAGCACCTTCCCTGTATGTTTGTAAATCGTTTGTTTGAATATTTTCCTTCCGATAAGATCATTGTTGGTACAACATCTTGCCAAGAGCGCATCTTCGTATTGTCTATAACGTTTCGAATGGGCGTTGGTGAAAACGTTGGAGGGGGCGGATAAGCTCTCCACATGGCGCCGTAAACTGGACCTAGTTGACTTTTGTTATTCTTCCATTCATCCCATATCGTGATTTGGTGTTGTTCAAGATATTTCACATCTTCGCGACCTGACATCATCCACAATAGTTCATGAATTATCGACTTTGTGTGCACCTTCTTGGTCGTCAGTAATGGAATCGAATAGTCGCGCAGATCGAAACGCATTTGATAGCCGAACACACCGATCGTGTCGATCCCTGTGCGGTTTGGTTTTTGAACGCCGTGCTCGAGAATGTGCTTAACGCACGCAATGTATTGTTCGTCGTGTGTTACCATGATGATTTCTCGTCAAGGAATTGCGCGACCATCGGTCGCCACTCATCTTCGTAGGGCTCGACTGCATCGTCTTTCGCTTTCTGAATTTCATCTGCCAGATACCCCTTGATATATTCGACCAGGTTTGGATATCTGTCTTTCTTTGGGAGCTTGCCATTAAGCCATTCCCATGTTTCTGCCCACATATCTGCTTCTGTCATGTCTTCACCGTTGTCGTACATGCAGAATCGTGCATGTGGATAGATGAAGTTGTGAGCTGCTTCTTTGAGTAGTTCTTCGATTGTTTCCTTGCTAACTACTGACGCTTCTCTTTTAGTCATTGTCGTCTCCTTTTGTGTCTTCGACAGTAAACAAGACTCGCTCTGGAATCCACTTGTGCCAAGTTCCATCGCGGTCATGCACAGGAGTGATTTCAACAAGAACTTCATCTTTCTTTGAAGATAAGGTACGTGTTGCTTGTCGACCAGTCTTTTTGACTTCAATGTGTTCGTAAACGTATGATTTCATTCAACAGGTCTCCATTGTAGGCCATCCCATTCTATGGTCAGACCTGTTACCACGTCGACAAATCTCGCACCTTCCTGTGGTCCGTCAGGACCATTCGAAATAGGCGACAAGTGTCGTTCAACAAATGGACGATCTTGGGAGAATATTGGTGGATCGTCGTCAATCATTCCCCGCGGGAATGACATAAATGGACTCCAGTCAGCGCGCTGATAAACACACGCTCCGCGTTTCTTCCATGTCGTGAGCGCGTCCCAATTAACTTGATGCTTAGACCACAACATTTCCTGAACCTCGCTGATGCTCTTACCGTGCATTTCTTTCTGCGAGAAGTAGAATCGACCAAGCATGTTCACGCTGTTACGTGAAGCGTCTTGTTGTCGCCACAAGAAATAGTTGGTGACTTCTTCTTTAGGAAGATTGTACGCACGAGCGTCAAACTGTGCAAGTTCTTGAGTTGAACAAGGAACGAACTTCGCAACGTGATTTAGGAGGTAATTGAATGCTGTTGCGGCAATTGATGACGACAGGGAGACGATCTTCTGTAAGTTCCCTCCGAACCATTGCTGTGTTTCCAATCGGTCCCAGTCACGTAACAAAATGGAGATCTCATCACTTTGCGTGTAAACAAATACTGCTGTTTGTAGTTGGTTGAACAATGTTGCAGCTGTGTAGGTCATCGTCTGGTGAAGCATTTCACTAAATGGACCTAAGCGCAACGACGGGTCCTCAATTTTGTTCGATGTCAAGCGAGCTTCATCGAAACTATCAGGAGGAATTGGTTGTGGAGCAACAAATCGTTTTGTGAATGTGTGGAATGCTCGTCCATCAACACGAACAATAATCGGGGTGCGTCGGAGCAATGTTGATTGAGACGTTGCTTCGTACTCCTTCATGCGATCGCCGAGGGTTGTTTTGTCTGTCATGGTGGATTCCTTGAATCCACCACCTTAACATCAAAATCGACTTACCTCAACGATTCAGATGCGATGATCCACTGTTTGACGAACTCGCTTCGAACGATATCGTGATGTGTAAAGCGGATTGTGTTGAAAGAAGGAAGGTGGGGTAGAACTCGTAAGAAGTCCCCCATACCCGATTTGTCGTGTGAAGATCGTAGATCTGTCTGCGGCACGTCACCAACAAAAATCACTCGAGTGTATTTGCCAACCCTCGTCATGATTGTGTTGATTTCATCCCATCGCATGTTTTGTCCTTCGTCGACCACAACAACGGCATTGTCCCATGTTAAGCCGCGCAAATATGATGTTGTGCAGAACTCAACTAGTCCTGCCGCTTTCATATCATCATATGTTGAGTACTTTCCAAAGAAGTTGTGGAACATATCACGATATGGTGTCTCATACACTCCGGATTTCTCTTCCAAAGTGCCTGGTAGGAAGCCTTGTTCGCGACTAGGTACAGCAGAACGTACGATGATAATACGATCGATTCCGCTATCTTTACGAAGCAGTTCGTTAAGAGCGAGCCATAATCCGACGAATGTGTTGTGGGTAATGACGTAATCATCGGTAATATATAGATGATCCTGATCATCTATCATAATGCATTGTGCTTCCTCCTGACTTGTTAGTTCAACACTAATAACTTGGCGACATAGTTGTTTTTGTTGATATGTGTCGTGACACAGGTCACGTTTTCGTGGTAGAGAAAAAAGTTCTTTGGGTTTGGGATAAGAGATAAACAACGTATATGCGACTCGCCCAATTTTTCTTTCATCTTTGTAAGTGTATGTAGGCTGTCGTGTTTTTATTGAACATTTTGCACCAAGCGACCAAAGAATTTCTTGAACGTCACAAGCAAGGTGTGGACTGGTTGTAGTAAATGAAACCCCTCCGTTTCGCTTACTAACGGTTCCGTCAGTATCCATAAGACCACGTAGGAGTTCCAAACGTTGCTCTATACTTCCTTCTTTATAAGACTTAGGAATAAATTTTTCGTGCGAGCGTTTTCCATATAAAGCAAGCTCTTTCAACTTATCGGTGTAATTGTTGGTCTTCTTCCTCCCTCCACGTTGATATATTCCATCACGGTAATGAGTAAGATTTACGATATTGTAATCGTAAGTTCCTGTTGATTGTTTTAGACTATATTCTTCTTTTTGAAGAATTGTTTGAATTGTTTCAACAATGTGTCGGTCAGCAGATGATAGTTTGGGCGTGCTCTGTGAAATGTGTCCATCCCCCAACAACACACCTAACAAATACGGATCAATAAGTAAATATTGTGTTGGCTGTTCAATGGCATTAACAAGATCAATAGAAATGTTAGCAGGACTATTTCGTGTAGTTTTTTCATCCAACCACACCGAAAGAAACTCTGTATTAACAATTTTTTCAGTGCTATCCTTTGTATTCCAAAAATCACTTGGAACGTGACATTTCCACAAATGTTCCGCACAAGCTTGGGCTGTGGCACCATCACTAAAAGTAATGGTAAAAATATCCTTTTTACCTTGTGAGAAAACACCAATAACGGTCGCAGAGGTATTTTTAGGTGTGAGCACCTTATCCCCAACAACGATATCGCCCATAAATTTCCACCCTTTTGGTGTGAGAATTTTACTATGAAGAGGTTGTGCTTTTCCTGTTCCGGCAGAGCCGTGTGCACAGATGTTTTTACCCATGATGAAGTCATGAAACATCTCTTCTTGTGCGGGGGTAAGTGGTTTAATTTGTCTCAAGTCGTGCATTGTCCATGTTTTACGGCGCGGTCCTTCCTCCATTGCTTTTCCATTGAGGACAAGTGCCTCAGTAATGTCATAAAGTTCATTGCGCTTCGAAGCTTTCCTTCTCTTGGACATAATGCGCCCTCCTTAGCGAAAAGGTAGTACAAAGTTACGGATGGCAGGGAACTGCGAGGTGTGCTATTGTCTTGTCATTAAAGACGTTCAATCTTATATCCTATGCCTGTTGTTAACGGCCTGTTGTTAACGGCCTGTTGTTAACGGCCTGTTGTTAACGGCATCGGTATTTATATTCTGCTCGGAGAAAAACAAGAATTCGTGTCAAAACAAACCGACTAGAAGCTTTTGCGGATCCTCGTTTCGTCGACGAATCTCGTCTGCACATTGATCACGAAACGAGACCCAGTCTTGAAGAACATCACGAACTTGAAACGTAACTCGAAGAATGCTGATCATGTGCAGGATGGTTAGCCGAACAGGATCGGCCGTAAGGTAGATGTTGACGATGTCAAGTACTTCTCGTTCAAAGATCGAGTTCTTTGCGTGTCGATACTGCCATGCATCAACAAGTAAATCCCCAATGTCATACATTACTCGTCGCATGAGCTGACGGTTGACTGTTTCGGAGTCAACTGTGTACGCCAACTGAATCCATTCTTGTGGGGTCATTTATCCCAGTTTTCCTTTGCCCCCAACGAATACACTTCCGTGAAGCCGAACTGACTGATGTAGTTGAGAATGTGCTTCAAATTTTCGTCATCGTTTGAAGCGCCGAACAAGATCAATTTAGTGTCTTTTGGAAGCTTCATCAGCGTTGACACCTGACGAAGAGGTAGGTTCACCGCACCTGGCAAGGTCCCATCCCGAAATGCAACTGCATCACGAACGTCATACAGTTTGGCGCCGTTCTCCAGGAGTTTCTGAGCGCGTTTACCGTTAATCTTCTGACCGAACATCATTTCTTTCTCCTTGGAAGAATTTCGATCCCTTCCTCGAAACTGTTGACCCAAACTGGACAACACTCTCTAATCATAGCGTGATCGTGAGGGTTAGATCCATCCTTTCATCAGAAATCACCTCCGCCAAATTCCATAGCATCAGCATAACGTCGTGCATCACAACCAACTTGTGCGCATACGAAGTCACCAACCGCCTTCAAGGATACTTCTCTCTTTCCTGAGATCTCGATTGATGGCATTTTCACTAGTGAATTTTTCTGGATAACGCGCGCGGAGTTTTGCGATATTTGTTTCGAGAATTTGTTCCCAGTCTGCATTTGTGGCGTCAACACCAATCGCCTGATACCATGCAAGATCGCCGAACTCTTCTTGTACATTTACAACGTCGAGTTTCCCCTCACCTTTCACGTGTTGCAGAAGGGCCTCAATCAACTCACCACTCTCCGTAGCAATTCCGACAATTGAGTGAAGAATTCGTGGGTCTGAGGCAACAATGTCGCGAGGCGTAGCCGTCAGTGGAAGATATGTGCCGCGGCCTAGCTGGCTTAGAGCTTGTTCGAGACTGCGTTTTGCTGCAAACCACTTTTCTTCGTTGATTGGTTTCTTGTAGAAGATGTTCTTCTTGTACAAATCGAGCAACCGTCCAACAGCGGCGAATGCTTCAAGTACAGAAATGAATGCGAAGATGTCGTTGACTTGTGCGTATTGGATGCGACTTTCTGTACGGATCGCTCCCTGGACGTATTCTTGTAGTTTCATTATTATTCTCCAACAGAGTACAGATTGTCTGTACTCTGTTGGGGTTTGTCAACTCAACCTAGGCAATGGTCGTAGGTTTGCGAATCAGGAATGTAAACTCTGCGGTCAGTAGGATTAACTGGAGGGGGACCGTATACTCGTTCCTTGTAACTTTTGTCATGGCCGCACACAGGGCACTCGCCGATGTACCGACGATACCAGTGTGGCTTACTTTGGGGGCGCAAAGAACGCATCACACCACGCATTGTAGAGATCCTGACCAAGTTGCCACTTGGCATTGAAGATTAGTCGGCGTTGGACCGAACACAATTCATGTAGAACTGTTCATGTAGAACTGTTCAGGCGTTTGGAGGAAGGGAGGTGTTACTGGGCCCATCATATTCTCCTAATGGAGCGGGTAGGGAGAATCGAACTCCCGCATACACCATGGCAAGGTGTCAGGCTGCCATTACATCATACCCGCATCTGCGTATTTATAACTTGTTGAAATGGTTTCACAATCACTTCCACAAGTGGACTAAAATGCTGAATGAACAGCTCCTTTTCTTTCTTGTCAACGAAAAAGAAGAACTTGTGATCTCCTTCCTCATTCACATCAACAATTCCATAAAGGACTCGTCGAGAAATATACGTTTCACCAGAGGATCCGCTTTCAATCGAAACGTCCCGAACGACAAGATTGCCTGCAACATCATCCCTCCAAGCGTTCCATGTATTCCAGAATCGTTCGTCGATTCCGTTGACTTCAACGATCTGTGCATACTTTTGCAGCATATCATGCACGTATCTCAAAGTTTGATCAGTCAAAACGCCATCGTATAGTAACACTTGATCTCCTCATTGTCTTCAAACATTAATCAAACTCACGGATAATGTCAACCAGGGCAAATACTGGATTCTTCTTCTTTAGTGTTTGCCCTTCAAGCCTGTTGGAGGGTTGTGTAGACGAGACGTCTGTGGTACACGAGCCAGCAAGAACTCCATCTGATGTGCGAGAATCTCGCGGTTCATCAGAATCAGGTGTTCAGCTCGGTTCGGTGCGTACGGCACGTACAGGAGTTTCATACCTGAATCTTCAGGTGTACGGTTGTCCTTCGCCTTGTTGCAACCACCACAAGACGTAACAGCGTTTGTCCACTTGTCTGGACCGCCCTTCGACCGTGGGTGGACGTGATCACGTGTAAGGTCCTGTTTGCGGAACAAACCGCCACAGTACGCGCACACGTTATGGTCACGACGGAACAGCGCAGCGTTCGTCAGCGTTGGGACACGATGGAGATGGTTTGCCTTCGTGTCACCGTCGACAGCGATGATCGTGTTGAGGTCCATGAACGAACGATCCCCTGTCTGACGCGACTTGCCGCCGTAAATCGTGAAACCGTCATCGCCGATTGTCCACGCAACTAGTCCTTTTGCGTAGTAATACGCAGCGTCTTCGTACGTGATCCAGCGCATTGGTTCGCCAGCTTTGTCGAGTTGCAGAATTTGTGGGTGTTCAGTCATGATTCCCTCCTATTGATATCCCTATGCTATTATTTAGCGTTCGGACGTGTGCATAATACTTAAAGCTACCCCAAAAGTCAACCATGTTTTTCCTCCTGCAGTAACTGAAACTTACGCATTGGTTTACGTTCATCACCGTACAACGGTCGTGTTGCAATTGCAGTATGCCCAGTATTGTAGTCGGGCTCAAAGAACATTTCATGGTCGATTTGGTGACGGTTAAGATAGTCAGCAATCTTCAACAGATCGTGTTCACTCTTCGCGCCGATCAACACGATGAATGATGTCTCAGCTGGCTTTTGAAAGCGAAAACCAGCTTCCAAAGCTGCATGAGAGGCTTGCACAATCTGTTGCGGTGTGGACAAGTCCTGCCGCACGAAGATGTACGTGTAAGGTTTCGCCTAGGTCATTTTGACACCTCCAGACCGATTTTGATGGCTGACCACATATCGTCTGGAATTGCATCGCCGTAACGATTACAGAACGCTTGAACGAACGAGCTTTTCGAATTTGACGCTCGTTGTTGGGCGATCCATTTCAGATCACTCATGGCTCGCGTGTAGCCTTGCCATGCGTTTTTGTAGTATGGGTCGATTTTACGCTCGTTTTTGAACGGCGAAAAGCCGTGTTTCAGATCCTTGGCGCGGAGAAGGTTGTAGAGAATATGGTCCTTCGCCGTCAACTGTTTCTGTCGAGCGATCTGTTTGTACGCTTCTTGGTACGTGTGAAACTTCTGTTTGTCTTGAAAAATGAACTTCATTTGCAATCTCCTAATGTCATGGTTAAAGATGTGGAACCGAAACGACAAAGAGATTGCGGAGGATCGCGAGCGCGAACCTACGTGAAACCAGCTACCTATGCTTTCTTGACACGCTTCATTTGTTTCTCCAAAGTTAAGAACAACGAAACACTACTATATATGCATTCGACATTATGGTCAACTCAATGTGATTCGAGTTCGACGATTCTTCGACCAAGAGTACGAACAACGGCCTCTATTCCATGACTTGTCGCTGTAACGGCACGGTTTGATTCATCTCATTTGTGAGACGTGAATACAAACTCCTGTTTGCTTCTTGGAGGACATTGAGTTCCACACGAAGTTTTTCTATTTCATTCATAACTACTCCAAAATTTGACTGATTGATTGTTTGTCGTCAATTCGCACGATCGTTTCCGCGAGCAGGCCAGCGATCGAAATTTGACGAACCTTGACCATATTTGACACCATAGGAATCGTGTCTGTTATTACGAGCTCGTGCAGCTTGGATCCTGCAATATTGTCTGCGGCTTTTCCTGACAACACTCCGTGTGTCGAATATGCGACGACACGACGAGCTTGGCCCACGTCGATCAGCGCGTTTGCCGCTTTAGCAAGCGTTCCGGCTGTATCGACCATATCGTCTATCATGATACAAGTTTTGTCTTTCACGTCGCCGATGATGTTCATCACTTCGCTTACGTTTGCCCTGGGGCGCCGTTTGTCGACAATTGCCAGGTCCATGTTATCGAGTTGTTTTGCAATTGCTCTAGCACGAGCCACACCACCAACATCCGGTGAAACGACAATTGGATTCTCATTCATCCAATGTTTATAAATGTCGGCAACAAAAAGAGGAGTGGCGGAAATGTTGTCGACAGGGATTGTGAAGAAGCCCTGAATCTGTGTTGCGTGAAGATCAACAGTCAAAATGTGACGGATGTCGACGCTCTGCAGCATACCTGCAACAACGTTTGCAGAGATTGGAACTCGTGAGTATCCCGGGCGTCGGTCTTGTCGTGAATACCCAAAGTAAGGAATGACGGCAATGATTCGTTTGACAGCGGACCGACGAAGAGCATCCGCCATCAACATGATCTCCATCAAAGTATCATTTGTTGGAAAGCAAGTCGACTGAAGGATAAAGGCCTTCTTTCCTCGAACGTTGTTTTGAACCTCAACCTTTAGTTCACCATCGCTAAACTTGGATACTTCACACCGTCCGATTTGAATTGGACTACCTGTAACTCGTGCGTTGAGGTCCTTTGCAACCGCCTTTGCGAGGAACGGATTGGATGTACCAGTGAAGAGAATCGAGTTCGTCATGACTGTCCTTTTCTTTCGAGGGAAACGGTTGATTCTCCACATGGTTTAGGGGCAGATCAACTAAATATGTGGTAAACCAACAAGGAGAAGATAATGGCAAGTTTCGATCAAGCAATAGGGCTAATCCTTAAACACGAGGGCGGATGGGTTAACAATCCGAACGATCCAGGTGGTGCTACAAATTTCGGTATCTCTCTTCGTTTCCTAGTCGATCATCCTGAAGCTGGTGACTTTGATATGGACGGAGATGTTGATGCGGAAGACATTGCTGGCATGACTATCGAACAAGCTTCTGACATTTACCGTCAGTTCTGGTGGGACATGTACAGGTACGATCAATTCGCTGACCAAACGATTGCAACGAAAGTATTTGACCACGCTGTTAACATGGGAGCAAAGCGCGCGCACATCCTTCTTCAAACAGCTATGAATAAAGCGTTTGGATTGAAGCTAACTGTTGATGGGGCACTTGGTCCAGCATCATATCGTTCTATCAATGCAGTTCATGATGGCGATGAGGAACAAATTCTTTTGCGGACATATTGTGATGAAATTTGGGCGTTCTATCAACGTCTGATTGCGAACAATTCCAAGTTGAAGGTGTTTGCAAAAGGATGGCAACGTCGAGCTTACGACTTGGGAAAAGCTAATCAACTAGGTTGATTGTTTCAGCCTGTTGAGGGATAGTCGATCGTTTGTATTCTCATGTAGAGAATAAAAGACGTCGATCATATAATCGTTGGTTTATTTATGCTTATAAGACCTCACAGTGATCTCCATTTGGAGTTCGCTCCGATTCTTCGTATGATTGAACTCGAGACAGACAAGGACACTGTCCTTGTGCTGGCGGGCGATGTGTGTGCCGTCTCGTTGTGGGATCGCATCGGGGAACCATTTTTCAAGATGGTGGCAAGCCAGTTCAAACACGTGATCTATGTGTTTGGAAATCACGAGTTCTACAGTGGTGGCTCATTCCTGTATTCGCGGCAAAAGTTCAAGGATGCTCTAATGAAAGCTGGGATTACCAATGTCTATCTCCTCGAGAAAGAAACCATGGTGATCGACGACGTTGCTTTCGTTGGAGCAACTCTCTGGACTGATTTCAAGCGCGGTAATCCGGGTGTGATGGCGATGTCGAAGGTATACATGGCGGATTACAGCCAAACATATTTTGATGGCCCGCCATCACAAGGATGGCCAGTCGCTCCCGATTGGCGTGGGTTGCGCCCGCAAGATGTGTACCGTGATCATGCTGATGCAAAGGATTACGTGTTTTCGGCCGTAAAGGAACAGAAACAACTTGGAAGAAAGGTGGTGTTGGTTGTTCATCATGGTGTAAGTGAACAATCAGTTCATCGCCGCTTCAAAGGGAATCACATGAATCCAGCATTCGTCTCTGAGTTAGACGCAGAGATTATCGATGCCCAACCAGACATACTGGTGCATGGTCATGTGCACAATGTGTTCAACTACAAGATCGGCAACACACAAGTGATTGTTAATCCGCGCGCTTACCCTAATGAACACTTTGATTGGGATGAAGCGTTGGTTGTAGAGTTGTAAGAGAAGGGTGAGTTTTCTCACCCTTTTCTCTTTTCTTCCATAAATAGCAATAGGTTATGGAGAAACACATGGATCTTAACTACTACCGCAAAGCTGCTGGTCTTCCTCTTGTAGAGAGTGATGCTTCACCGGAGCATATCAAGAGTGAAAAGGCTCTATTCGAAACGTGTATCGGTCATTGCGACAAGATTATTGCAATGTGTGAAGCACGCCTTCAACAGAAGGATCTCTCGGACGAGCACAAAAAGCAGTACACAGAACTTTGTAAGTGCACAAAAGAGCACGTAGCTCTTTTGAGGAAGCATCTTGCAAGTTACAAATGAGTGGTTGACCTTAACCACTAAGTAACTTAAAGTAACAGCAAATCGGAATAGACCGATTTGTCTTCGATATCGAGGAGTTCGATATGTCATACATCTACGACTATGTTGTTTTCATTGGACGGTTTCAGCCGTTCCATATTGGTCACAGACAAGTGGTCGAGACCGCCTTGTCGATCTCCGACAAAGTTATCCTGTGCATTGGTAGCTCATTTGCGCCTCGTACTCCAAAGAATCCGTTTGTGGCTGATGAACGTATTGCAATGATTTACGACTCCATGCCGCATGCGATTGATCGAATCAAAGTCTCGCTTATCCGCGATCAGCTGTACAATGATCAACTTTGGGCAGCGAGCATTCAAGAAGAAGTTGAACGAACTGTTCGGGCCGGCGGGTGGCGTGACAAACCAGCAAAAATCGCAATCATCGGCCATACGAAGGACCACAGCAGCTACTATCTCAAGATGTTTCCGCAGTGGACAATTGTTGAACATGAGATGAACGAAATCGTCAATGCAACGGATATCCGCGAACTGTTCTTCGAAGGAAAGAATCTGAAGTTCTTGCAGACGCTTCTTCCACAACCTGTATATCGCTGTCTCGAAGTGTTCAAGATGACGGAAGATTATCGAACGCTCGCTAAGGAACACGAGATCATCAAGCGATACAAGAAGAGCTGGGAGGGTGCTCCGTTTCCGGCTGTGTTCGTTACTGTCGACGCAGTTGTTGTCCAATCGGGACACCTTCTGATGGTCACGCGTGGTGCTGCTCCTGGGATGGGCCTGAAAGCGTTACCTGGCGGATTTATCGAACAAGGTGAAACATTGATAGAAGCTATGATTCGCGAACTTCGCGAGGAGACTCGTCTCAAGGTTCCGGCACCAGTTCTTAAAGGCTCGATCAAAGCACAACACGTTTTCGATGCACCGAAACGATCGCTTCGTGGTCGAACGATTACACACGCATTTCTGATCGAATTGCCGCCTGGACCATTACCAGAAGTGAAAGGCAGCGATGATGCGAAAGATGCGTACTGGGTGCCTGTAAGCGAGGTTCGAAGCGACGAATGCTTTGAAGATCACTACGACATCATTCACTATTTCTTGTGAGGAATACAAGGCTTTGCCGAATACGTTTCATTGACGTTTAGGTTCACAAGAAGGAAACCGAGCAACCGTTTAGTTGAGTAACCCAAGAGTAAGAAGTACAATAGACGCTCTTAGGGGCTCTCCATGTACGATAACAAAAAACTGACTGTAATCAACTTCTTTGCTGGTCCTTCCGTAGGCAAATCAACGATTGCACCTGCGCTATACGTCAAAATGAAGAAGAAGGGAATGAAAGTCGAATTCGTACACGAATTCGCAAAAGATTGTGTGTGGGAAAGTATGACGCACATCTTCACCGAGCAAGACTACATTTTTGGCCAACAACATCGGATGATTCGTCGCCTGATTCGACATGACATCGATTATGCGGTGGTCGACAGCTCAATTCTGTTGGGATTGTTGTACATGCCAGAATGGTTTCCGAAATCGTTTGAGCCGTTCCTTCTTGATGTGTTCCATTCGTACAACAACATCAATATCTTCTTAGAACGCAATCCAGCAATCCCTTATGTCCAGGCTGGACGTAATCAAACAGAAGAACAGGCAAAACATAAAGACGTTGAGTTGAAGACCCTTTTGCATAAGCATGCTATTCCATACTTTTCCTTTCTGTCTGAAGATGGTGTAGAGGACAAAATTCTAAAGTACATTGAGATGCTTCACACAGGACATCGTTGACATGACCCTCAAACATAAATAACATATTGTTTCTATTGCGGGATAGAGCAGTGGCAGCTCGTTAGGCTCATAACCTAAAGGCCGGGGCGTTCGATTCCCTCTCCCGCTACTTTCGGACCTCTCAGTTCGATCCTGATATTTAGATCGAACTGAGAGGTTGCCATGGAAAAGATTTTACGATTTCGAGCCAAATGGGTGGTAGATTGGCTCGTGTTCTTAAAGAAATTGCCAAGTGTCGACGGTTGTGTGCAAATTGCCATCGAAAAGTTCATGCAGGCTTGTTGACAATTTCATGACCTTAAATGATCGTTGCGCTGATTAGTGTTAGGACCATCTACATATGCCAAAAGTTGAACTGACCCTTGAGCGACAGTCCTCAAAGGACATCGATAACGCATTGCGAAAGCTGAAGAAGAAAGTTGAAGCTGGTGGCGTTCTTCGAAAACTTCATGAGCTGGAAGCTTATGAACGTCCAGGCGTGAAACGCAATCGCAAAAAGTCTGCGGCCATCATGCGTTGGAAACGCGATCAGCAGAAAAACAAACTTCCTCCGAAATTATACTAATGAGGCTTAGCAGCGTAATTCGAGGCTTAATTGACCGCGCGTGGTTCTTCCAATGGCACCATCCTTTACACGTAGGTAGCCGGAAAATCAACAACACGCACTTTCACAAACCTGGAGAGCTTGTTGAAAACCTTTCTCCTGGTGAACGGGACACTCTTAAAGACTTGAAAGCAGAACATCTTAACGATCGTTTGGATGTTGCAACAATGTATCAAGTTGAACGTCCTGGCCGCCGTGGTCGCTATGGTCAAGCTCTTGACGATCAAAGAGAATGGGCTCGCAAGCAAGCGGAACGAAACAAGAAATGAACAATAAAGCAGAACGCTTCCTTAGAAGAACTAGAACGTATTGCAAAATCTTGGCTTGTCTTAGTTGAGCAAAGGAGGTATAAATAGTCGACCACATGACTTCTGGATTGGGTAATAGTACCGAATCCAACTTCACCGACTTTAATTTTGGGCGTTTAGTCGGTACGCCGTTGAAGAGGAGTCACAATGATGTATGGCAATAAGCTCGCCGTAGCTATTAAACATAACGGCAAAGTCCTTCGCGAATTCAAGGACATCATCTATCTGCCTTTCGGTGCAGAATACTCAATCTATATCAAGAACATGGACACTGTCCGTGCATTGGTCAAAATTTCGATCGATGGCACGGACATTGGCGATGGCACAGAGTTTGTTGTGCCGGCTCGTGGCTCGATTGAAATTGAGCGTTTTGTCAAAAATGGCAACTTCAACCAAGGCAATCGTTTCAAGTTCATTGAACGAACTGCACGTATTGAGAATCATCGTGGGATTGGTTCTGAAGATGGTATCGTTGTCATCGAGTACAAATTCGAGCAGCGACCGCCAAAAACTGAATTCGTGATCAAGAAAGAGATCATTGAACGCGAATATCACGATAAGTGGGTTCACACACCACGGCGTCGTTCGCCTGATTGGCCTTTTCCATATAATCCGCCGATTATTTGGTGTTCCAATACGTTAGGTGGCAACCGTTTAATGAATAATGCTGACACGGTGACCGTCAATAATTTGATGGCTCAGAATGCTCAGGGTGTAACATTTAGTGCAAACGATGGTGCTCAACAAATTTCTTGCAGCGCGCCCGCAAGCGCAATGAGTCATTCAGTGATGGATTCAGCACAGATCCCGATGAACGCAATCAACGAGAACGGAATTACGGTAGCAGGTGGTGTTTCTGATCAACAGTTTCACACTGTTGCTTGGTTTCCTACCGAAGCAGATAGCTACACACTTGTTCTTCGTTTGCTTGGCAAAGTCGAGACCGGTAAGGCAGTTGTTGAAGCTATTACTGTGAAGAAGAAGCAAAAATGCACCAGTTGCGGACACGTAAACAAGGCTAGCGCTAAGTTCTGTGCCGCGTGTGGTACTTCATTAGAATTGATTTGATTTTGGGAACATGTCGGGGCGGGAAAACGCCCCGACTTTTCCGGATGAATATAAATACCCCACTAACTGGAGGGGTATAATGTCATCTTTGTCCGACTTTGTCGCTGCCAACAAAACACTAACTAAGATCGCGGCCGCAGTTGCTGCAATTGCGACGCTTGCAACAGCAGCCCAGGCTTTTGATGGCCGATACGTTAAGACAGCAGACTTCGAGAACTATCAAGCACGTCAAGAACAACTCAGCCAAAAGATTGTTGTTCGTCAGGACATGAACACGGCTCAACTTCGTGTTCAACAACTCGAAGACAAACTATTCGAACTCCGTCAGATCGAACGACCAACTCAGGCTCAGCGTGCTTTGATCCTTCGCTATGAAGATCAGTTGCGAGCAGCGTCAGCTGCTCTGCGGGAAGCTGAACTTACACTTCGTAACCTTGAAGTTGGTAAACCGGTTCGTTAATTGTTGAACACTTTTGGCACCAGACCACCAAGATGCTCTGGTGTTGGCTGTCCTGTGGCCAATCGTAAGAATGCTCGAATCTTGACAATCGACACAGCTATTGACATGTAATGGTGGAAAGCTTGAATGCCATATTGTCTCGGTCCTTGTGGGATCGCGATGATCGAATCAACAAGTCCAACGAGCTCATTAGTGTTCACGATGAACACTCCACCGCCTGAGTTGCCGAAAGAAATGTTAACGGTCATTACCAATTGTCCCGCTGTGTTTAATCCTTGAAACCGTCCGTCGGTTGCAAATTGAACTTGTGTTAATTCTGGCAACGGAAATCCTACAGCGACGAGAGGTTCGTCGATCATCGGAAGTCTTTCTGAAAGTGAACCGCATGGACAGTGTATGTCAGGCGCGTGTAAAAGTGCGATGTCGGCTGCTTGATCAATCTTGACGATTTTTGCTGTGGCATTATTTGGACCTATATAGATCTGTGCTTTGGGAACAGCTTCGACAACGTGTGCAGACGTAAGCAAATATCCGTTAGCAATCACCACTGCCGATCCGTGTGCACCACCAATTGATACCCCATACACCGTTTGGCGTACAACCGAATAATCTTGGGCATTGGTATTGGTGAAACACAACAACATTGCAACGAACACTAGTACTTTCTTCATGTGTTTCCTCCGTCCGATAACCCTATTTATGTTGACACTTTCTGTCGAATCTTGGAAAGTCACATTCGACTTGTTCTGACAAGGGTAATGGGGATTTGTTTTCTTAAGCCATAAATACGCTCGAGTAGCTCAGTGGTTTCAGAGCGGCGGTCTCTAAAACCGAATCGGTCGGGGGTTCGAATCCCCCCTCGAGCACCAACACTAAGCGCTCAAGACTTGAAACAGACCTTTCACTTTTTACTAGACGGGAGTATTATCATGACAAAAGCGTACAAGACTTACATCGGCATTGCCCGCGATCGAAGCGGTTCCATTCGCAGCTACGGACTCGAGCGTCCATGCGCAAGAGATTACAACTCACAGCTGCAAGAAATTCAACACAACACTCAACAGCATCAACTCGACAGTATCATCAGCGTCGTCGATTTCGGCAGCTCCATCGAACCTTTCGTCACTGTGCTGCCCGTGATGTCTGTTCAACCTCAATCTGAACACCTGTTCAAAGCAACTCTCGGTCAGACTCGTCTTTACGATGCGGTTGGTTACCTGATCAATCAGTTCTCACGTATGCCGGATGCGAACGATCCGAACGTATCGTTCCTGATCCTGGCAATCACCGACGGTGAAGAGAATGCTTCATACGAGTGGCTCGGCAGCCGTCTCGGTGGTGAGATCTTCAAGCTCCACGCAACCGATCGCTGGACGTTCACGTTCCGCGTCCCTCATGGATACAAACGTTCGCTTGTAAACATGGGGATTCCTGCGAACAATATCATGGAATGGGAACAAACGGAACAAGGTCTCCGCGTTGCTGAAACTGCAACTCGTGCGGCCACAGCGTCGTATTTCAGCGCACGTGCAACAGGTGTTGGTTCGACTAAGGCATTCTACACGACTGACCTAAGTGGTGTTGACGTCAAAGCGATTCAATCGACGATGACGGACATCTCCGCCCAAGTGAATGAGTGGAAGGTCACCGCATCCCATTGCTTTGAGATTCGTGACTTCTGTGAACGCATGACCGGCAAGCCAATGCTTCGTGGTGCAGCGTTCTATGAACTCGTTAAGAAAGAAGACGAAGTTCAAGAGTACAAGCTGATCATGATTCGTGATCGTGCAACGCGTGCTGTCTACGCTGGTCATGGTGCTCGTCAGCTTCTTGGTCTTCCGACAACTGGAACGATTCAACTGCGTCCAGGTGATCATGCTGCGTACGACGTATTCATCCAGTCAACATCTGTAAACCGTAAGTTGCCAGTCGGCACAACTCTGATGTACTGGCCGAATGTTGGCGTTGGTTATATCGATGGCAAAAGCTCAGCAAAAGCTGCTCCTGTGCATGCGAAGATTACAAAGGTCCGCAAAGCTGGTGATCCAGCTCAATTGATTCGCAAAAAACAAATTGCGGCTGGTTTCACTCAACCAACAGCTTTGGCAAATAGTGTCGACTATAATGTCGGCTACAAGATCGGCTACAAAGACGGCCGTGGCAAGAAGAAGAATCTTGCTAATGCTGGTCAGTATTCTGGCAACGTTGCTGGGTATTCACATGGTTTCGCCGATGGAAAGGCGAAGAAGCCAATGGCAGTAAAGTAAGGCCCTACGTTCTAGGACAAACGCCGCCTTCGAGCGGCGTTTTCTTTTTTCGGTTCAGAGGGATAGAAAACGTTCACTTGCCCCTTGTCTCCTATAAATATCCTAAACACAGGAGATCCTCAATGAAACAAGGGTTCATCATTTCCAAGAACAGAACCAGCAAACTGTTCTTCAGCTCACGCAGCTCCTACAACCGTCCTGTCTGGACGGACAACCTCGAAGAAGCAGCGATTTATCATAGCGACGCATCTGGTTCTGATGCTGTGAAAAAGCTGTGGGTGCGAGGCTCCTACAGTGCCAAACTAACACCGTTAGCTGAACTCGAAGCGTTTAAGATTGACCCTGAAACCGAAGAGAAGACCCCAATCGAACCACATCACGACGATGTCGATTCAGCAGTGTCGCCGGATTCAGACATCCCTACTGACGATGCAGATTCCGACATGGATGCAGATTCCGATGATTTACCATCCGACGTGGATGCAGATGCTGATTCCAGCGAAACTGAAACCGAGAAGGAAACTTGTCCGAAATGCGGCAAAGCAGGACAACACAAAGAAGATTGTGAAATGGCTTTTGTTGCGCAGGATGAAGAGCGTTCAGCCGTTAATACAGGCAACCTGTTTCACGCTGACGAGCCGGTGATGTGGAACGGACACAACGCAACAGTTATCGTACCAAACGCACAAGCTGATTTCGTTGTAATTCGTGTTGATGGACTTGACAAAAAGGTTCCATATAAGGATGTTCAGAAGGTTCGTTCAGAATCTATTGAAGGTGTTAATCCGCAAATGGCATATGCTGCTCGTGCCGCTGCATGGGATCGCGCTGGATTGGGTGCAGGCGAACGAGCAGGTCAAGCACGCGCTGGAGAACATGCATGGAGTGATCGTCCGAAGCGCGTTTACGTAATCTATAACGGTCGCAAGTACGATTTCGAAAACAATGCACCAGCTGCCGTTCAATTCATTCGTAAACTGACTCCAGACGAACAGAAATTAGCCAAGTTGGTTACTGAAGATTCTCACATGCCTAAGCGTCCTGGCAATGATCCAGCTCCTCCAAGTGAGAATGATGACACAATTCCAAACCTAACAGAACCAAAGGTTAGTGAGGTTGATTTCGACGACCCAGTTGGTGAGGAAAACAGGCCAGAAACAGATCTGACATATGCAACAGCTATGAATCATGATGAGAAAGTCAAGATTCCTGGCAACGTTATGTCAGCACTCAAGGCAAGTATCGACACGTTCCGCAAGGCAGCTGACTACAACAACACGCGTGATGATGCACAGGCGTCATTCTGCATGACAGTTGCTGGTGCTATGGAAGAGTTGCATGATCATCTTTCACAGGGCACTGTTGCAGGTATGAAGCAAGCTCAGATCAAAATGTCTTCTTGGATGAATCCAATCACAACAAACATTCCTGAGGTTGTTCGATTGTTTGTTGTCAATGGTGGTCGTCAGCCAACGTTGAAGGATATGTTTGACTTCAAGCGTGGTCAAGCACTGTTGAAGCGTGCATCAAAGGGCTTCGGTTACAAGGACTAGTCGAATGCGACTAATAGAGTTGTTCCATAGAGGTGTTTTGAGCGTCCCAACGATGTCGCCACAGCAATTAGCGTTGCGTCACAATGTTCCGTTGTCGGTGATCAATGCACAACTGTACAAAGGAATTCAACACGAACTCGAGCACACAAAATCACGCGCCGCTGCTCGTGAAATTGTGCTTGACCATCTTAAAGAGAATCCACGTTATTACGACAAACTCGAAATGGTCCTTCCAGAAGATGTTGCACCACGTGCAACATCTGCGGTGGCAAAATCTGCGAACAAAGGAAAGCAGAAGACAACCAAACGTGCAAAAGCACGTAGAGTTACGTTTCAATGGTCCGGTGGTTGATTTTTCGAAACGAATCATATATACTGCACAACACGTGTAGCCAGTGTGTTCTGGTCACGTGTTTTCAAAACTGTTGACCTTCTACTATAAATAGAGGTACAGTTTGATTTCTTTGGAACTAACTTTGAACATGGAATATGAAGGGTAACGAAATGCAACGCTGTCAATCACTACATAGCTGGCATCTGAGTGATACGTCACTCGGGCAGGGCTCCATGCGTTCGTATCGATTCGAACGTCCTGAGCAGCCTAACAGCGCCCTTCGTGGAGATCCGACCTGGGACTAAAACGGATCTAAGCAGAACAAACACGAAGGGCTCTGCGAGAAATCCAGAGCCCTTCCTTTTTGGTAAGTTCAATTTTAAGGCGGCATGCAGGATTAGACGTAACGTCCAGATTGGAAACGAGATCCGACTGTGGACGATAAACATACAGGAATGGTCGGCGGTGAGGATGAAAGTGCGGCGAAAACGCATGAGTAAGAATCATCACCGTAGGGAATGCCTACGGTGGAGTACGAAAGTATTCTAGAAGAACACTACAGGAGAAATCCTTGTAGTGTTCTTAGGGGTGATTGTAATGTAGCGGTTAGCATCCGACTCTGTGAAAGTCGTAGGGCGAGTTCGAATCTCGTCGATCACCCCTAAGAACGCATCAACACATGACATTCTGTTTGTTCCAAATCGAGAAACTGGAAACTGTTGGGAGTGTAACGTTTCGAACAAATCGCAACGGAAAGATTCGAGAGAGCCACAAAGCTCGATGGGTTGAAGATTTTTATGGAAGATTGGATGAGTGGATTATGTCGGCACCCTCCTAAGGTGTTGAGCGTCGTCAAGATGCTCCGTGGGTTCGAATCCCACATCTTCCTCCAATGTCTCGGCTGATGGATACAGAACTAACCCTGCGAAGGTTGGAAAAAGAAGGTTCGATTCTTTTTCGGGATACCAGAAGATTGGGGCGGGGCTGTTTGTGGTGGACAGCCCCGCCGGTGCCAAAGAAATATGGAGCGTTGGTATATCGGCGATTATTCCTGACTGTCTATCAGGAGAGACGGGTTCGACTCCCGTACGTTCCGCCATATTAAGTAAGAGATACCGTGATCTTCCAGCCAACAAGGAGCTGGTGACTTCCACAACTCGGGAAGTCTAACAAATGCACGGGCCAATTTGGCCGAACCCCACCGGCGGAGCGAAGAGTAGGGAACAACATCTACGGATGCCTTTATTCGGTTGCAGAATGGGGAATGGATGACGAGTAGCATTGGCGACTGCAGCGGGCTGTAACCCCGTGTCCTCTGGACGCTAGGTTCGAATCCTAGGTCATCCACCACGAATTCAATGTAGCGACTGGGCAAACTTTCTACGGTGGATTGGTGAACTGGCTATCACGTGACCCTCATAAGGTTGAGTAGGCGGATCGTAACCGCCATCCACTACCAGGAGATGACATGAATAAGTGGGACGAACAAGCAGATGGGAATGCAAGGGAGAAGTGTTATTTTAACAATCGTCGTGACGAACGAATCTTTAATGAAGACTCTTCTCCAGAAGAAAAGATTCGTTTAATCGGAGAACAAATCGCTTTTGTGGACGGACTTCATGAAGCTGTGAACATCTTGTACAGAATGAGCGAATCCAATACCGTAAATGGTGAATTGAATTGATCGCTATGATCAAACAGAAATAATGCCCTTGTGGTGTAATTGGTAAACGCACGACGTTGAGAGCATCGGCCACATAAGTGGGTGCAGGTTCGACTCCTGTCAAGGGCACCAAGTTGTTGCGCAGTAAGACAGTTACTTCACTTTCGCCCTAGAATCCTGGTGGAACTTTGTTGCTGTCTGCGATCTTAACTCAGCTTGATTGGCGAGGTAGTTTAATGGAGAACAGCCCCGCGGGGCTAACGGGGGTTGGAATCCCTCCTTCGCCGCTAATATCAGGGTGTAATGTCAATTGGTAGACGGCCTGTTTTGGAGACAGGAGGTTGGAAGTTCGAGTCTTCTCACCCTGACCATATTATCGGATGTGGCGCAAATGAAGACGGCTTCCCACTAGCGGGAGAGAGGTGGATATGCGACTAAGTCGGTGAGTTGAGGGATAACCGCTCGAGAGGCCCTTCGACAAGAGTTCCGAAAGAAAGGTGTCTGTATATCTTATGCAGGTTCAAATCCTGTTCATCCGCACCCTGTTTCATCTTATAAGTAATGTATCACTTATAAGAGATGGAAATGATTGTTGTGACAGGTGCTCATGGTTTTATTGGAAGTCATGTTGTAAAAACACTGCAGACGCGAGGACGTCAAGTAGTATCGATCGATATCGACAACCGAAACACGTTGTTTGAACTTACTGATGTTGAGGCTGTCATTCATCAAGGCGCGTGTGCAGACACAACCGAAACAGACGTATCGCGCATGATGGAGTTAAACTATGACTACTCTAAGCGTGTGTTAGAGTACTGTCAGAACATTCCTTTGATCTATGCATCGTCGGCCGCTGTGTACGGTAACACACCAGGACAGGAACATCCGTTGAATCTTTACGGATGGTCAAAGCTGATGTTCGACGACCTTGTTCGAGCGACTAAACTGCCACACGTCGTTGGACTACGATATTTCAACGTGTACGGTCCTGGTGAGCATTGCAAAGGACGTATGGCGTCGATGATACATCAACTGTGTGAGCAATACAAAACAACTGGTAAAGTCAGACTGTTTGAGAGCGGTGAACAACAACGAGATTTCATTCATGTCGAAGATGTCGTGAATGTTATCATGTCCTTTCTCGCCAATCCTATTGGCGGAATCTACGATGTTGGAACAGGTGTGGCAATATCATTTAACGAATTAGCGCGAATCATCACGCAAGATTCGAGCAATGCAATTGAGTATTTTCCGATGCCAGAACACATCAAAGGAAAATACCAAACATATACACAAGCTGACCTCACGCAATTGCGTCGTGTAGGCTATGCAAAAGACATTCTTGGTGTAGGCTAGTCTGGTTAGTCACTCCGTTTGGGGCGGAGACCACGCAGGTTCGACTCCTGTCACCAAGACCAATCGTTGCGCAGTAGTAGAGTTACTTCATTTAGTTCGACTCTAAAATTCGCCACAAAGAGCATCGAGGTGTTTTTTGTGGCGAATCGGCCGTGGGGCCAAGCGGGCTCATAACCCGAGCGGGAAACCGCATGTTCTCTGCACGTTTAATCTCGATTGATGTTCCTAACAGTCATCCGCCAAGCGTTTATAAGACAAAGTAGCGTCCCACAGCCACGCACACAGAGGTGGTTTTGTCGTGCTACAAATTTCTCCGTAGAGCGTGAGGGTTAGCGTACAACGTTTGGGGCGTTGTGGACAAGATTCAAGTTCTTGTACGGAGACCATTATGTAGTGTTCGTCTATTGGTATGCCCCTGATGGTGTCCTATAAATACTATATTGTCCCAATCCATATAAGTCCTCCTGAAAGAAATATTAGAACGAGCGATATCTACAGCAACAAATCTAAAACAGGCGTTGGCAAATCTTGGCTATAAAAATGGTGGAATGACGCGGGAAAGATTGTTAACTGCAATCAAACAACACAAAATTTCAACCGAACACTTTGCACCACATAAGCGACAACAGACAAGCGTGTTTGATAACACCGAGTTGTTGAAACAAGCTGTTCAACGATCAAAGTCGCGCGCAGAAGTTGTTCGGCGAATGGGTATGAGCGTTTCAGGAGCATCATACAAAATTCTTCAAGCACGATTATTTAAACATAACATTTCGACTGATCATTTTGATCCGTACAGTGCTGGTTATGAAAGGAAACGATTGAGCAAACGCTTGCGAAAAATAGCGTTGAAGGATATTCTTACCAAAAACTCAACGTATGATCGAAAAGATCTGAAAAAGCGTCTCGTTGAAGAATGTAGACTTGATTATAAGTGTGCAAAGTGCGAAAATGGTGGTATATGGCAGGGAGAAACGTTAACTTTGCAGCTTGAACACAAAAATGGTGTGAATAATGACAATCGTCTGCAAAATTTGGAATTTCTTTGTCCAAACTGTCATTCACAGACAGCAACATATGCTGGACGAAACAGCAAAAAACATTGAACGGTTGGATTTCTGGAGAGATCCTCGGCCCTTCAAGCCGAAGAGACGGGTTCGATTCCCGTACCGTTCACAGCTGTTTTGGTGAAATAGCTCGCCATTACGGAAGGTTGAAACACCGGATTCGAATCCGGTTGGGAACGCCACGGAAGGTATTGTTCCGGCGAACAGGCTTGCCTTGAAAACAAGTGAACAGCGGTGAAGAACTGCTGGGGGATCGACACCTCTACCTTCCGCTGAAGCTTGTTGCGTAGTACAACGGTTACTTCATTGGTTGAAAATCTGACTACAAATCAGACATAGCTGGTTCAAATCCAGCGTCTTCCGTGTACACAATAACTCAAGCTCTTTGTACAGGTAGCTCAGTTGGTAGAGCAGCGTGCGTGTCGGTGGTTCAATTCCACCCCTGTACACACAAACCACGTAAATACTTAACTATGAAACTCAACGAAATCTCATGGACGCCTGGCACAGCCCGAATGTTTCACAGCAATCGGCCTGGCAAACAAGTGCTTCGTAAGTTGCCTGGTTCGTTTCGCATCACGAAAGATCAGGACACATACTACTTGTACAACGGCAATTCAATTGTGTCGCGAATAAGTTTGTTCAAACTTCGTGGGCGAGGAAGAGGATATGTGTTTATGGACAACGTTCGTACGTGGCCTCGATATCAAGGTCAAGGATATATAAAAACGTTAATGGACCACGTGTTTGATGGTTACAAGGAACGGCCTGTATATGTTAATGCTCGGCCCGGTCATGAATCGATCTATCGAAGTGTTGGTTTTCAGGAAATTCCGCTTGATGAAATAACACCCGAAATGCTCGACGTTTTAGACTACCATCACAAGGCACTTGATTATCAAGGACACAATCCTTATGATTATGTATTGATGGTACTGAGATGAGAAATAAATAGGGTTATCCAACAGGAGGAATACAATGTATTGGATAATCGTTATTATGACGTTTCACGGATGCAGTGGTCCGATTGAAATACCGTCACAACTACGCTTTGAAACGCAACAGGAATGCACACTTGCGATTGCGCAGCATAAGGATCTTCTTGAAGATGATCCTAACGCAACATTGAAGTGTGAACAAGCAGACTAATCTTGGCATTAAACGTTGTTGGTTTCACAGAAGTCGATTCGCTCATTATGACATTCCCAAGAAGAGAATAGCTGAAGAGTGAGTGGAAAATGGTTGTGGTAAGTTCTAAGGAACTATTAGCGTTGATTAAAGCCGGTTTAGCTGAGATGGATTAGCGCCACGCTGAAGACGTGGAGGGGTTGGCTCGATACCAACAGCCGGCACCAGTATCGAATGGTGTTCATAGTTTTCAGACTACTAAATAGTTCATGAAAACTAAACTAGGCGAAGCAGAACATCGGGTTAAAGATGCTGGCAGAGGCTAAAGAAGTGAAGATGTTCGGCACCACTGGTTGGTGTGGGACCTACAAAGGGATGCCCGCGCTCATCACGAGCTATTACGGTGGGGCCGACCTTTGGGTCTACGGAGAAGACGGTTGGGAGAAGCTGTACACTTCATCAGCGGGAGCTTTCACCCTGTACGAAGACCTGAAACAACACTTAGTACCCCAATACGTGAAAGTAGGGCCCACGGCAGTTGGTTGGCTGGACACCGAGACAAATGTTCGAAGATAGAGCCAGTACTCGAATCTCTTTCCTGGAGATTCACACCGGCCGGAACGGGGTGGGCCTCGTTTTGTACGAAAGAATGCTTCAAAGCGAGATGGATTACAAGTACATTGTTAATACATGATTTAACATTACACAAATGAACCGGCTGGATATGTCGAGTCGGGCATTGCGTATGTTGTTCATGAACGATCGGAATGAATTGAATGGTCTCGTGGTGAAATTTGGTAGACACGCCATCTTGAGGGGGTGGTGCCGATAGGTGTGAGAGTTCGAGTCTCTCCGAGACCACCAAACATAGGAGAAATAGACGTGAAAGTGTACATCGGGAAATATCGTAGTTGGGTTGGTCCTTACCAGCTCGCACATCTGTTGCAACACGTTGGCGTTTCAGAAGATCGTTGTCATCAACTTGGTGACTGGTTGGCTAACACTAACACTTGGGTCCGTTCTTTGTGTGACTGGTTGGAGAGCAAAAAGAAACGAACCATCAAAGTTCGCATTGACAACTACGACGTGTGGTCAATGGATTCAACATTGGCGTATATTGTTCTTCCAATGTTGAAGAAGCTTCAAGAAGTGAAACATGGATCACCATTCACGGATGACGCGGATGTACCAGAACATCTTCGGTCGACTGCGGCTCCTCCTGTGGAACATGCATGGGACACGGACGAATTGTTTCACCAACGATGGGATTACATTCTTAGTGAGATGATTTGGGCTTTTGAACAAATCCATCCTAGCAATGAGCGAGATGAGTACAATGAGCGAGATGAGTACAAACGAGAACAACGAGAACAACGCATCGACAACGGAATGAAATTGTTTGGTAAATACTTACGAGCATTGTGGGACTAAATTGGTCACGCAAAGATACACTGGGAAGATCAACTGGACAGGCGCGCCAGAGCTGATTCGAAATCAGATTGAACCGTGAGAGCGGTTTGGGCTTCGAGTGCTCGGTCTTCCGCCAGGAGACTGTATGAAACGAGGAGACTGTATGAAACGAAGAGACGTTCTTGGATTATTGTTGGCGTTGATTGTACCTAGCATTGGATCCAGTCAACCAACTGTGACGATGTATGGTACATCGCGGTGTCCGTATTGCCGTCAAGCGCGAGTGTTCTTCGGACGAAATAACATAGTTTACTTTGACTACGATATCGAAAAAGATTTCGATGCAGCAGCTAGATTCAAACGACTGGGTGGGCATGGTGTTCCACTGATTGTTGTTGGAAACACTATTGTGTACGGGTTTAACGAAAATCGACTAAAACAACTACTCAGCATTAACTAACTTTGGCCTTGTGGTGGAATCGGTATACACGCTCATAAAGAAACGAAACGGGCTTGTGACGTAATTTGGTAGCCGTGCAAGATTCAGAATCTTGTGATCTGTGATCGTGTGGGTTCGAGTCCCACCTTGCCCACAAAGGTAGTTCCCTAAGGTGGAACGAAGATATAAAGATAGTACACTGCCCTGTAAGGTGTAATGGAATGCACGCAACGCTTCGAACGTTGAAGAGCCGTCCGATTCGGATACAGGGCGCCAATTCGAAAATAGGTTGTTTTTCGAAACATAAATATGAACATGAAACAATGTTCGAACTGCCTCGACAATAAACCCACGTCCGAGTTTCGCTTCCTAAACAAGCAACTGGGCATTTATCAAACAGAGTTGAAAAATGCGTGTGCTTGTGCAGCAATTGTCATCGAAAAGTGCATGCAGGAATTATCCAATTGCAGCTATAGTATAACGGTAGTATCTGACGTTGCCAGCGTTAGGGCGTGAGTTCGAATCTCACTAGCTGCTCCAAGTTTGTGTTAACATTGACTAGTTTCAGTGTATAATGTCTCCTGCATTTCACAATAGGGAACAATGATGGACAACCGATTGCACCGTGAGTGGGAAACAGATGCAAGATGGAAAGGGATAACGCGACCATATACTGCTGAAGACGTTAATCGTTTAAGTGGGTCTATCCAAGTTGAACATACTCTTGCGCGACAAGGCGCAAACAAGTTGTGGAGCCTTCTCCATACGCGGCCATTCGTCAATGCTCTTGGTGCACTAACAGGCAATCAAGCAGTTCAGCAAGTTAAAGCAGGCGTGCCTGCGATTTACCTGTCGGGTTGGCAGGTTGCGGCTGATGCGAATGACAGTTTGAGTATGTATCCGGATCAATCGTTGTATGCTGCCACAAGTGTTCCAACCGTTGTTACACGGATCAACAATGCGTTGCAACGAGCAGACCAAATCCAACACATGGAAAGCAACGGTGATCCCCGATGTCGCATAGTCGATTATTTTGCTCCAATTGTTGCAGATGCAGAAGCAGGATTTGGTGGTGTGCTAAATGCACATGAGCTAATGAAAGCAATGATTAAAGCAGGTGCGGCTGGTGTTCATTTTGAAGATCAGCTCGCATCAGTGAAAAAATGTGGCCACATGGGTGGTAAAGTTCTTGTCTCGACAAAAGAAGCAGTAGAGAAATTAGTCGCTGCGAGATTAGCAGCTGACATTATGGGTGTGCCAACAGTGCTATTTGCACGAACGGACGCCGAAGCAGCAAACTTACTGACCAGTGACATTGATGAAAACGATAAACCGTTCTTGACTGGCGAGAGAACTTCAGAGGGATTTTTTTGTGTTCGCAACGGTCTCGATCAGGCTATTTCGCGTGGGCTTGCATATGCACCGTATGCAGACTTGATCTGGTGTGAAACAGGCAAACCAGATTTGACGTTTGCAAAACGATTTGCGGAAGCGATTCATAGCAAATATCCCGATAAGATATTAGCGTACAACTGTTCACCATCGTTCAACTGGAAGAAAAATCTCGACGATGCTACAATCGCGATGTTCCAACGAGAGCTTGGCGCAATGGGATACAAGTTTCAGTTTATCACTCTTGCTGGCTTTCATTCGCTGAACTATTCGATGTTTGAACTAGCGTATGGATATGCAAGGAATCACATGACTGCTTTTGTTGAACTTCAACAGAAGGAGTTTGCAGCAGCTGAGAAAGGATTTACGGCGGTGAAACACCAACGTGAAGTTGGTACAAGTTACTTCGATGAAGTTACTCAAGTAATTCAATCAGGTAAATCTTCGACAACGGCTTTGAAAGGTTCAACAGAAGAAGAGCAATTTCACAAGTAATCAATGGCGGAGAAGTGGAACGGATATCATTGACCATAGGTGGCTCATAACCACCTGATAGCAGGTTCGACTCCTGACCTCCGCAACCAAACAATGCGGTCCTCGTACAACGTTAGTACGCCCGACAGTGAATCGGGAGATGGGGCACTTAAATTCTAGATCTATAGTGCTAGGTTCAATTCCCCGGTCCGCTCTAAGGAGAAGCACATGAGTACATTGAAAGAAATGGTTGTTGACAACAAAAAGGTTAAGTTCATTTTTTATCGTGAAAGAGAATTGTGGTACGAGACGGAGACTGGATTTCAGTTTCCTGTGCCTATTGACGATATCGGCAATGCTATCTTCCTTGCGGAGGACAAAGCACTGCTATTCATGCGATATATCCGCAAGCATCTCGAGTCAATCGAAAAGGCTCGGCAGGAACAGCAACAAATGCATCAGTAGTAAATCTCCCTAGAGCGTGAGCGTACAACGTTCGGGACGTTGCGGACCAAGTTCGAGTCTTGGTAGGGAGACCAACAGTTGCGTAGGAATGACATACTTCGTCTAAAGACGTGAAGGTTCGAGTCCTTCTAGCACGTAAGTTCTATGGTGGAATGGTAGACACAACGGTCGTAAGACAGTTATTCCGACAATCAACTCTGTTGTAATTGGGGCGAGGCTTGGAGCTACTTTTGCCTTTGAAGCAAATAGGATAGGGTTCGATTCCCTACGCCCTTGCCAATCTTTGAAGGTCTCGTTTCGTTTTAAAGACATAAATACCGTAACAGGTGTTTATGACTACAAAAATTACCCGTTTTAAGTCGGCAATTTTCATTTAGCCCTATCATTTAGCCCTATCTTTCAACGTCTTGAGTGCGTTTCGCATTCCTGCTGTTTTGCGGGTTATCAGGTGATCGCCCTTGAACACCATACCAAGAATCGAAAGTCGTGTGCTTCGTTCCTTACCAGGCCGACGATACCACACGATTGAACCACGTTCGCCAACAGCAGCAAATCGTCTTGTCACACTATCTGAGCTGGCGTAAACAGTGTCGATTTTCATGTTGTAGCGAGCAAGTAATCTCTTCAGTTCGAAGTATTCGAGTCCAGCTGATGCATCCCACTGATAACCTTCAGGAGGACCAGCATAGCGATCAGAGGTGAATTCGTAGTATGGATTGTCAATTGAATTAAACATAGACAATGAGATCTTTGCAGGAATTCGATTTTGAGGAATCTGTGATACTGGTGTTGTTACTGGTTTGACGTCTTCTCTCTTTACGTTGCGTTGTGCTGTCTCGTTCTTCTTGATTTCCCGCTCTACCCGACTAAGACCAAGTATTGCAATCTGGTACAATCGACGAAATTCGATGTTTTGCGGAATGTTTTCGATCCAAAATACTGGTTTTCCTGTTGCGTCAACAACCTCTAAGTATCCAGCGGTTTTTTGCCGAGTTCCAACCAGCTTCGAGTTAAGATCCTGCAACTCGTTGCGGTAATGACGCTCTCGATGAACCAATGCTTTATGTGCATGGGCGAGACGCTTAAGCTGCTGTTCAGGACCGTTTTCCATTGAATGTTTTCTTTTGACGATGATTGGTGGATATTTATAAATATCCACCAATCATTGAATGTTTTCTTTTGACGATGATTGGTGGATATTTATAAATATCCCTAAATCCAGGGGAAAAGACACCATGCGAATCAAAGATCTCAAGAAGCCTCTCACCGAGATGGCAAAGAAGCAAGATGTGGAAGCGGCCTACCTTCAACATGTTGTTCAGGGTGGCATGTCTCGCCAAGACTTTCTTAAGCTATTGCAACAACCACCATTTAACATGACGCCTGCGGGTGCTGGTACATACTATCAGAACGCAAAATCCGCACACGGAAAAGGAGCAGTAGCTGGTAGTGCAACCCCTGCAGCTCCGGTATCTGTTGTAGCAAAAACAGCAGTAGCAAAAACAGCAGTGCCTGCCGCAGCGTCACCAACAAGCGGCGAAGGATGGCTTAAACAACACAAAGTTGCCAATGCTTCCTTGAATAAAGCCGGAGCGTACGACGTAAACGGTGACGTTCACTTTGACGCTGGTGCAGTTAAGGAAGAGAAGTTTCCAGTGCAATTCGGACACGTTACAGGAAACTTCATTTGCGCGGGTGGTGAATTGAAGACCGCGGAAGGCTGTCCAACGCAAGTAGATGGTGAGTTGTTTATTAACCACAACCATCTAACCTCTCTATTTGGAATGCCAGCTGTTGTTGGCACACACTGTTCGATTGCAGGTAATATCGAATTGCGATCGCTTGAGCATTGCTCACAGCACATTGGTGGAAAGATGTACATGCAGATGTTGCCTGAAATTACATCGTTGCAGGATATTCACAAAAACATCAAATCGGTCGGTGGTATTCTTGACGTGACCGATACACCATTGAAGTCGCACGTGTTGGGACTATTGTTAATCAAGAAACTTCCAGCAGTGCGTATGGATAATAAGAAGGTAGAAGAGATTATCAACAAGCATCTTGCTGGTGAGCGTGACATTCACACTTGCCAGGAAGAGCTAATCGAGGCGGGGTTTGCAGATTTTGCCCGCCTGTAAGCGGACAATTGCCCTGTCGTATAACGGCTAGTATGACTGGCTCTGAACCAGTAGATCACAGTTCGACTCTGTGCGGGGTTGCCAATGAAATGGGTGTTGATGATTACATTATTTTGGGGTGGTGACCAACACTTGGCTGTAGTAGGGCCGTTTGATTACTTCACATGTCATTTCGTACGGAACAACATGTCGAAGAAAACAATTGATGTGGATGATGAACGCGTGGTGATCATTGCAACGGAGTGTAAGGAGATGACCAGTGAAGACCCTTCTAAACGCAATTCTCTCCCTGCTCCGAGATCCACTACCACCGCCACCTGTTCAAAGGACGAGAATCGAGACAATGGCAGAATTGCGAGCTCGTCGTATAGAAAATGGGGTTGTCAAACCACGCAATAAGAAGTAAGGTGTTTGTTTCGAACGCACACGTGCCAGAGAGGCTAATGGAGCTGCCTGCAAAGCGTATTTCAGATTTTGCAATATTACGAGAAGCAGAAAAGTGTATTCCAGTTTGTGCTAATTGTCATCGTAAAATACACAAGTATGGGTTGGAAAATGTGAGAAATGCACTAGTGGCAGAAAGATAATGCATTCGCCTGCAAAGCGAAATTGTGCTGGTTCAAGTCCAGTCTAGTGCTCCTAATGTAGGGTTCGAATCCCTCCGTGTGCTTCATAAACAGATGAGAGGTCACTGTGGCTGAAAATCCATTTGACATAGATAAAGATCAGGAACAGAAGCAGGGCGATTCGGGTACGGCGATTCTTGAACGTGAAGAAGTTCGCACGAAAGAACCACCGATGTATCAGGTTGTGTTGTTGAACGATGATTACACACCGTTCAACTTCGTCGTCGAAGTCTTGATCAAGTTCTTCAATATGGATAGCCAGAAAGCATTCAATGTCATGATGAGTGCTCACACGACTGGGAAAGTAATTTGCGGTGTATATCCAAAGGATATCGCTGAAACGAAAGCAAAGCAAGCAACTGATTACTCAAGGGATCACAATCATCCTTTGACGTTCAATGTTGAAGAAGTATGATGCGGGATTGGCCCATTGGCTGGGTTCTAGCCTTCACCAAGTTCTGGTTTAGCAGTCAATACTAACGGTTGTGTTAAATCTTGGGCAAAAGCACTAACGGAAATGATGAGACTTGCAATGAATTTAAAGACGTCCGGTTCGAACGCTCGTAAAACCGATACGAGGCCGTTTAGTGAAGAGATTGATCGGTTGTTTGTGTTAGCAGAAGACGGGACCTGTTGGTGCATCCCAACAGCAGAGTTCAAGGCACGGCATGCACTTACTTTGAATGAAGCTTGGGATCCTTACAAGGTTAAAGTTTAACCTGCGGGTGTCGTATAGTGGCTATTATCTCTGACTTCCAATCAGAGGAGGAGGGTTCGAATCCCTCTACCCGCTCCAAAGGACTAAAAATAAGCCAAGGAAATATACCCCATGAAGTTAATACATGTCCGTGAATCGCTTGAGGCGATTGAACGGCAGCAACGTGTGATTGAACATCGAAAGAAGCACATTGAGGGTCAAATCGATGATATCTTCCTCGCCGCGGCGGGCGACCAGGTCGGTGGGCCGCAGCACACCGTGGCACCGGGACTGGCCATCAGCCCCTGGATCTCGACGTCGCTCTCCACGCCAGATGATTTGGTTTTTGGAGGCAGGCATGGTGTGATCATCATCAATAAACGGACGCATCCAGATCTTGCAGCTCGTCTCGAAAAATTAACAACCGAGTATAAGACGATTGCAAACCGTTTGAAGGCTGTAAAAGCAGCGTACATTGATGCCAAGGTGAACCTCAATTCGCAGCAGACTCGAGAAGCAAAGGCCCAGGTGCGTGGGAAACCAATAACTGCTTCACAAATTGCGCCGGAACAAGTTCCGACACGAATTCAGTTTGACTATATCGTTAAAGATGTTCGAGGCCCTAAAGTTAGATACACAGCTCGGCAAGGTACATTTGTTAATCCGTACTTCGAAAATACGGAGGGACGGTACGCTGGTGATCCAGAGTCGTATCCGTGGTGGGAAAAAGATGCTGTGTACTATAATCGTTTCAAATCCATGCTTGCAAAGCATGGGTTGAAGTTTGATGTTGTTTATGCTTCAAATCCAAATCTAACAAAGCGTCCAAATTTTATAGCAGTGGCACCAACAAAGCGCGGGAACATTGTTTGGTATCGAAGAAATAGCAACAAGTATGCATCGTACATGCAAATGCCGAACATGGTGGGAGAGGGTTGGTATGTTGCTGATACAGCATTCAGTTACTTAGGTAAAAAACTAGATGAGTTAGCAAAGCGGCTAAAGTAAACACATGACGTGGTAACAGAGTGGCTATGTGACACCCTGCAAAGGTCGTCAAGGTAGGTTCGATTCCTACACACGTCTCACAGAAGGATTTTTCATCATGAAGCACTTGAATCGTGACGGGATGTCTGTCGACTATCTCGACGGATATGGTACGATTGTTTACGATCCGTACCGAGGCGATATGAAGAATCGCACTAAGTGGTGGTGTGTTGTTGACGTTGATAAAGAAATCACACGGTATTACCGTTGGTGGCTTCAACGCGAAAAGCACATTATTCTTCACAAGCCAGCTTGGGATGCACACATCTCGGTTATCCGAGGCGAACATGCCTGTGCTCAGCATCCCGAACTTTGGAAGAAATATCAGGGAAAAAAAGTCAATTTCCGATACGAACACGGTAATCTTCGTGCAGCAGACGATCCAGACGGTGGATTTTTCTATTGGATCGATGTAGACTGCGCTATGTTGAACCAAATCCGTGCAGAGTTTGGGTTGCCGCGTGGTTGGCGGTTTCACATCACGATTGGTCGCACCTACGAGTATGAAGCTCGTGTGCCCAAAACAAGAAAATAGCCCCGTGGTGTAATGGCAGCATACCGGTCTCCAAAACCGTTGGTTGCGGTTCGAGTCCGTACGGGGCTGCAGAGGAGATAACATGGTAGACATTTTCTTCGCGAATGTGTGGAGAACGAAACCAGTAGAAGAAGTTCCTGAGATTCAGCTGAAATCATCGAGCGTGATGGAGCTTCCTGACGGATCTCGCCACTTCGTCGGATATAAGATAACAAGGCTCTCGCCAAGAGAGGAAGCGTTTGTTCTCGGTAAGGACTATGAAGAAGCACCAAAGGAAGAACCCTTTATTATGGTGAAGACAATATGAACGATATTCAACAAATGTGTCTTGATCACTTTAACGAGCCAGTACTCCTGAGCTTTGAGCTTGCTCGCTTGATAGGCTATGCCGAAGACGCCGATGACTGTTATTTGATTGTCAAGTATCCAAGAAAAGGCGTTGTATGGCATACAGCTGTTGGTGGATATATATTTCTTGATAAATTAAAAGGACAAGGTGCTGTGGTACTGTCATGCCCTTCTTACGAAGGTGAAGTGTGGGATGATTTTTACCGTTTGGATAATTTGTTAGAAATAACCGGTGTCACAAAGGAAAAAGAATTTATCGTAGATATAAGACCGCATCAAGTATATACGAAAATATCGAGGGAGTTTGGCGCAGCGGTAGCGCAAGATCCTTACAAGATCGAGGTCGTAGGTTCGATCCCTACAGCTCCTACCATGGATTGAAAAGATGAGCAAAGATCAAGAATTGATACCAAACTTTCTCAGTGTGTTTGAACACAAACTGGAACGTTTGAAGAAACAGATCAAGACCGAACTTGCGAAGCCAAAACGCGAGCGGCATCGTGCTCAACTGAAAGACATGTTGAACAATGCAAAGACATTGAAACATGCTGTGCACAAAGTGAGGAAGCAACAAACAAAACTCTGCCCGCATTGTGGGAGGGAGATTTGAGACGGGAGTATGGTGTAATCGGTAGATGCGCGAGCCTGGTGATCTGTCGAGAAGCTTGGATACGAGTTTGGCGAGCTGTCGGAAAAGAAATATGAACAGTTTCGCAAGAAGTTGGTGAAGGAAATACAAAAGATTATGGGTGGTTAGCTCAGCGGTAGAGGGAGCTTAGCTCAGCGGTAGAGCAACTCGTTTCACCGAGAAGGTCGTAGGTTTCAATCCCTACAGCTCCTACCAACCATATGGGGATTTTGTGACTAAACCAATTCCGAATTTTCTTAACATTTTTGAGGGAAAATCACTGCTCTCAAGAAGCAAATCGAAAAAGAGTTGGATAAGCCAAAGAAAGATCACTCAAAGTCGATTTTAAATAAATACCAAAATGCATCGAACTATAACGAAAGAACAGATTATCGAAGCCGTAAGGACTTCTGCTTCCATGCAGGAGGCTGCTAGACAGCTTGATTTACCGTATCAAACGTTTCGGTATCGTGCAACACAACTTCGTGTGTACAGACCAAGGCCAAATCCCACACGAATAGAGGGACTGAGCAACGCTCGAAAAGAATACCTGGACCGTATCACGACACCGCTACAAGAGATTTTAACTGGTAAACACCCAACTTATCCAACACGCTCTCTTAAAGAACGATTGTTTAGGGAAGGACTGAAGAAATCTCAGTGTGAGGAGTGTAAGATCGAAACTTGGAATGGTAAAAGATTGGTACTGGAGCTTGACCACGTGGACGGAAACAAGGAAAATCACAGATTAAGCAACCTT